>Ga0116231_10000468_pt1 | contig 69932 bp, 67 predicted proteins | sample S1TSphgellanicum_2_FD_89695 | JGI IMG/M metagenome (GOLD analysis project Ga0116231, IMG submission 89695) | Host-associated microbial communities from peat moss isolated from Minnesota, USA - S1T2_Fd - Sphagnum magellanicum MG | ecosystem: Host-associated > Plants > Peat moss > Unclassified...
AAACAAAAGTTTTCCACCTCCCTAAATTTGAGTTTTTTCCTTTTTTTAAAAAAAAAAAAACCCTTTTTTTTAAAAAAATTTTCCCCCCCCCCCCCCATTTTCTTAATTGAGAGTTTTGCCATGTTCTTTGGTTAATAAGAGTGTTCCCATTTTCATGCTCAAGAGTTTTGCCATGTTCTTTGGTTAATAAGAGTGTTCCCATTTTCATGATTAAGAGTTTTGCCATTATTTAAAAAAATTAAGTTAGAGTGTTTCCATTTTTCATGATTAAGAGTTTTGCCATTTAAAAAAAAATTAGGTTAGAGTGTTTCCATTTTCATGATTAAGAGTTTTGCCATTATTTAAAAAAATTAAGTTAGAGTGTTTCCATTTTCATGATTAAGAGTTTTGCCATTTAAAACAAATTTTAGGTTAGAGTGTTTCCATTTTCATGATTAAGAGTTTTGCCATTTAAGAAAAAATTAGGTTAGAGTGTTTCCATTTTTATGATTAAGAGTTTTGCCATTTTAAAAAAATTAGGTTAGAGTGTTTCCATTTCATGATTAAGAGTTTTGCCATTGAAGAAAAAATTAGGTTAGAGTGTTTCCATTTTTATGATTAAGAGTTTTGCCATTTAAAAAAAATAAAATTAGGTTAGAGTGTGCCCATTTTGTTGTTAAAAATTAATAGATTTTTATTTTTATTTTGTTTTGCCATGTTTCTTAATTTAAGCTTGTTTTTCTTAGTAAATTTAGATTAGGGTTTCTTGGAAGCTTATGATTCACTGGAAACCAAACCAAAAAGACAAGAAAAAGTGAAAACTGCTAAATTAAGCCCCTTCTTGATTATGACTGGAAAAAAGGGATGGCGGCGCCACCCAGAAATTTTGTTTTGCAAATTTTGTTTTGCATCAGAAGTTGTGATGATGATGATGATGATGATGATAGAAGATAATGTTCAGAATTGTCAAATGGCATTTTCAGAGAGGAGTTTGAGAAATGGAAGAAGAGAAGAAGAAGATGAAGATGATGGTGGTCATGTTTGATGGTGATGTCCAGAATTGTACAGTTGCATTGAAGAGTTTTGAGATATGAAGGAGAAGAAGAAGAGGAGGAAGTGGATGGGTGATCATGGGTGATCATGTTGTGGTTCAGAAATGTCCTTAAGTTGTTGCATGGAGGAGTTTTGAGAAATGAAGGAGAAGAAGAAGAAGAAGTTGATGGGTGATGGATGGGTGATCATGTTGTGGTTCAGAAATGTCGTTCAGTTGCATGTAGGAGTTTGAGTAATGAAGAAGAAGCAGAAGATAATTATGAGTGATGGGTGATGGGTGATTTTCGTAATTGAAGAAGTTGCCTTGAGAAAGGAAGATGATTCTCATGGTGATGTTCACGCTCGGAATTGTAGAGTTGCATTGAGGAGTCTTACGAATGAATAGGAAGAAGAAGATGCTGGTGATGATGATGACGATGATGATGATGCTGTTGGTGGGTTGAAAGTGATTGTGGGTGTTTTGGTAATTGTTACAAAGAATTCTGGAGGAGGTTCTCGTGTTTGTCTGCATTGGTGGGGAAGAGAGGGAGGACGGACAGACAGACATAAACATATATACATTTATACACGCAACTGCATTGTTTCTGGGTTTCTGTTTTCAGTCATTATCTGCAAGCTGCGAAGTGACGATGATGGGTTCCTCGTGCTTGACAGCTTTTGTGTCCAGGTTTTGAACAAAAGCTTTGAAACTTGGGTAAGTAAAGAATTCTTCTCCAGGATTTTATTTCCGTTCATAAATTTTGTCACTGCTTTGGTACGAATTCTGTAGGATCAGAAGCTTGAAAAACCCCTAAAACCCTTCAAAGGATTTCATATATGCTTTCTATTCGAAATCTGTTTTTGTTATTTTTAGGTTTTTGTTTGTGTTTTTTTGTATATGATCTCCTTTTGTATGGCCTTGGGGTTTAGGATCTGTTTTGTTGAACTCTGCAAGGCAGTTTTTCTTTGGAGCAGATTGTGATAGTTGATGATGGGAATTGGTGATTTCTGTTGAGTTGATGCTGAAAGTTGAGAGGAAACACTTGTTAGTAGTAAGTACTACAGAAAAAACATTGATCGAAGAAAGAATGGTTTTTCTTTGAGCTTTTGCTTTTCTTTTTTTTTTTCCAGCAAGCAATTTCTCTCGCCCTGTTTTTCTTTTCTCTGCCTGGCTTCACAGAAGAATGTCTAGTTACGAAGAATGTTATCAACTATGAGAAGTTTAAGAAGTTGGTTTTTGGGGTGAAAAGCCTATTGGAAAAGCTTGTACATTCTGTATCATTTCATGAGTGCCAGTAGGAGTTTGTTCATTTGGAGTTTTGTACTTTAGGAATAAGAAAAGCTTGAGCACATGCTAGACCTTTGCAAACAGAAATGTTGCCACAATAGGTATAGCACAGTAGTGCAGAAAGAAATAGTGCAAAATAGGAATTAACAGATTGGATATGTGTGCACACATATCCCTATCTTTATGGTTATGTGCACACAATCCTCAGGGTTTACACTAAGGGGCAGAGTGTAGTCTTGCTTTGGCAAGGATAATTTCAATACCCAATTGATCATAGCACAGTTTGTAAAATGCTGTTGTAATTGGTGAAGGGTATTTGGTTTCAAAGATTGGCTTGTGGTTGTGAAGGAATGCAAAGGTAAAAAGAACTGTGTATTGTGTCATGTTTCTAGGTCTTTAAGAGTTCCTCAAACATGTGCATCGTGCATGGATATCTGTGTTTTACAGAATTCAGTACTTCCTCTCATGATGGAAATCCCAGAAGCAGATGGTAGCAACAAAAGAGTTTTGGTGTCACCTGCAGTGCCAGGTCCAGGCAGTGAATACCCAAACAAACGCCGATTGGTGATTCCTGCGGCTTCAGAACAGGTATCATGCATTTCACCAATGCCATCTAGCAGTTTGAAAATTTTGGAGTATTTCTATCAGTGTGAAGACAAACTCTCTGTCATGCTGTGTTGTAAACTTGGAACACAACTCCATTCACCTGGAAGGAATGGAGAAGACTATGGAATAGCAGGACGTCATGACAGAGGTAATTTGTTAGCTCACGGAGACATTGGCCCAATGGTTTTCTCGGTTTGCTATTGTCTGTTTGCAGGTATTTGCTAAAAGACTTTCTGGAAGGGCTCAACAGCAAGTGATTGTCCCATCAACATATGGCAGTGGGGGGTTGAGAGCTGAAAGCCTGGGTACCCAGGAAAGAGAAACACTAATGACAAGAATAGGGGTTTTGAGCCAAGAGCGTCAGGCATTGGAGGTCTTGCTTGCTAACTCAGAGAAGGAGAAAAAAACCTGGTCTGAGATCTGTTCCGGTACCCTGACGAGCATGAAAGGCTTGGAGGCAGAAATTGAACAAGAGAAGCAAAAGAGGGAACAATCTGGACATGGAGCAAAAAAACAATGCTTGGAGATGCAGTCTCAACTGCTACAATTGACAGATGAAAAACAGAAGATCCTGATGGAAAAGGATTCTGAACATGAAGCTCTCATGGCAAAGGTTCTCGAGCTGGAGAAATGCAAGGTTTGCTGTTTTTCTCAAACTTTCATGACTTGTACTGTTTGTAGAGCAAAACTCAGATATTCTGGAAGACCTCCTCTGATTCAATTGTTGAGGGGGGGTTAATCTACTTCATTTCAGCTTCTTTGATGTAAGAAGATGATGTTGTATTCTGTATTGGATCCTGTATCAGGATTCTTTCAGATAGAAATAGCTTGCAATTTGGAGCTTCCAATTTGATGGGTCAGCTGTCCAAGTAGATTATGTCCTCACTCAGGGGATCCTCTGGTATGGAACAGAAAGATGTGATGCGGTTGGATGGGGAGCTTGCTGATGCAAAGAATGATCTCAGACGAGCAGAAGAAACAGCAGTGAGATGGGAGGTTGATCTCAGACAAGCAGAAGAAAAAGCAAAGAGATGGGAGGTTGATCTCAGACGAGCAGAAGAAAAAGCAAAGAGATGGGAGGTTGATCTCAGACGAGCAGAAGAAACAACAAAAAAGAGGGAAGCCAATCTCATCCGAGCAGAGGAAACCAGAAAGAAAAGGGAAGCTGCTCTCATTCAAGCAGTGGAAACAGCAAAGATGAGGGAAGGTGAACTTGTTCGAGCAGCAGAGGAAACTGCAAAGAGGAGGGAAGTTGAACTTGCTCAAGCAGCAGAGGAAACTGCAAAGACTAGGGAAGCTGAACGTGTTCGAGCAGCAGAGGAAGCTGCAAAGAAATGGGAAGTAGAATTAGGAAGTATGACTGAGGACAGAAAGAAACTACAGGATTCAAAGAAGAAACTGACCTTGGAGAACAAGTTGCTGAAGCAGTCACTTGTAGAGTTCAAGGACAAGATGGTGAAGCTTGAGGCTGATTTGGGGAATGCAACTATGGAGAAGAAGTCGCTCATAGCATCTCTGGATGACTACAGGAGCAAGGCAGAAAAGCTTCTGGAAGACTACAAGAGTAAGGCCAAAAAGCTTGAGACTGACTGTGAAAACATACAAGCTAATCATCAAATGGCACTTGACAAATGTGATGGAGAATTGCTGGAGTTGATTTGTGAACGGGATCACTGTGAGGCAGCACTCATCAAGTCCAAGAGCATGTTGGAGAAACTGGAAAAGGAGCACATGAGCTTGCAAAAGGACTATGAGACGTTGAATTCCCTGAAAGTGAAAGAGCAAGCTGGATTCCAGTTGGCCTGTGAAGCCTCTGAGAAGACAACCAAGAAGATGGAGGTGCAATTACAGACCTGCAGAGCTGAACTTTCAAGGCTCTCAAGAGAATCACATACTGCCATTAAACAGAAGGACAGTGTTGTTGAGAAACTGATTGCTGCAGTTTCCAAGGCTGAGAAAGCCAAGGATTCTGCAGTCAAAGAACTTGAGCAGAAATCGCATCTGGAGAGCACATCAGTAAGAAGGGAATTAGCTATTGCAGCAAAGGAGAAGAACCGTCTGGCTATTTCTGAAGCATCATTGATTCAGAAGCTTGATCAGGCCACCAAGACAATACGTTTGCTCAATGAACAGCAGGCAGTGTCTGCTGAGGAAATCAAATCTTCAAAGCTTACAAATCATTCACTAGTCCAAGAGAAGGAAGCCTCCGAAAAGGCTCAGTGTGAGCTGAATGCGGAAGTGTTCAAATTGAAGGAGGAGTTGGAGAGGATATACAAGGAGAAGGAGAGCCTGTCAGCTTCTGTGGAGTGTTCTAATGCAAAAATCGAGGAGCTCAATGCATTGGTCGAATATCAGGTGCAGAAGAAAAATACCCTCAAGCAGCAGGTTGAAGATCTTCACTGTAAACTGTCAGATCTGGATATAGAGAAGAATGAGTTAGCTAAGAGGTTTGAGCATGAGTGCACCAATGTTTCTCTGCTGAAGTTCAAGCTGAGTTGGGCATTGAAAGAAAAAGATTACATAGCAGCTTTTGCAAATGAGAACATCAGTGCACTGGTCAGGAAAGCGGACTCATTGAACAAGCAGCAGCAGCAGCAGCAGGCTAGTTTGGTCAGTGAGAAGAAAAGCTCAGCACACGCCAATGACGTCTCTATGCAAGAGTCAAAGAATCTGCTTGTTACTATTCCTTTGCTGGATAAAGAGAGAGATTCCTTCCCACCTAGCAAAACTGAGGAAGTGCTGACGAGTGAAGAAGCTTTGAAGACTGAGCATGACAGTGCCATGGAGGTTCATCATGTGAAGGCGGCACTTGATGTGACAGTCAAGGAAGAAGTGGAGCCTTTTGCGGAATCATCACTCCAACAAAAATTGGATTATGTTGCTGGAATGATGGACTCCTTTGTTGAGCAGATTGCAGCGAAAGTGAAAGAGAATGATGCAATGAGAGCAGAACTTACTCTCATGGAGAAGAAGAGCATTCAGATGCAAAAGACAATTGAAGGTGAACGTTCTGCTTCTTCAGGCCTTGAAAGAAAACTAGAAATGTTGAAAAAGCAACTCTCTGGGATGGAGAAAAAAATTGAAATTGCTGTCCTCGACAAACGAAGGGCTAGAAGTCATGTTACCGACAGCAAAAAAGAATGTGAGGACCTTGCAAGACAACTAGTTTCAAAGGACAAAACACTGATTGCCAAAGAGAAAGAGAATGATCAGTTACTCCAATCTAGGGATGCTCTAGCCACAAATTGCAACAACCTTCGAGCTGCACTCAGTTACATGGAGAAGGAGAATACCAACCTGCGGAAGGAGGTTGTTGATGTGCGTTTCATCTCTCATCACCTGGAGGGAGAGGTTGAAAGACTGAGGAAGGATCTTCTTGGGATGCAAAGTGGGCTGCCATGTGCTGTTGTCAATGGAAATGTCAGAAGCAGTGCTGTGGAGGTGCAAGGACTCTCATCTATTCAACCAACTGTTCTCAGTCTTCCTCAAAACTGTGATATATCTGTACAAATTGAGACGATGCGTGGAGAATTGGCATGTCTGAGGCATGAGAACGTACGTTCCAATGCAGATGCTTTCACCTTTTTTCATGCAATTTTGCTGTGTTGGAACAGTTTCTGTTTCAAACATTCCTTCTCTTGAAGAGATGTGTAGTTTTTCTCAGTCAGTGTTCCTGTTTGAGGCAGAGAAGAAACATATTGCTCAAAGTATTGTGTCACTGTGCTGGACAGAGGGTGCTGAACGATTGCATGCACAAATGCCAAATGGAACTGGATGCAAGAAGTCGAGCGCATGGTGATCCCAGGAGGGAGCTTCAGGTGAATATGGTGTGCAGGTTGTCAAATTGAAGTTTTTGCTTTAGGTTTTGAGGACTATTTTGGATTTGGAAAAGACTGAATCACTGATGCAAAAAGTCTAGAAATTTGCTTTGCATGTGGCGGTGTGGCGGTGCAGCCAACTTTGGGGGCTGATTCTGCTGGCACATTCATTACAACATATGATATGCTCAGGTGCAAAAGACTTTCTATGGACATTCAGTGATTTCTCAGGCCTTCAAAAAAAACCTGGAAAACATAGCAGGCAAAGCAGAATTGCTAATGAGATTGTGCACCTGTTTCCATTGCAGAGCTTTGCGGTCCAAGGATTCCTGCAGTCACAAGCATATCTCAGAGAATGGTAACATGCTCAAGGGTACCATGCAACACAACAGGTAGGTACCTCACATAATAGTGACATCCAGGTGCAGAGTCTGCAAACAGAAGATAGATAGATAATTGCAGAGTGGTCAACAACAACTTTTTCAGCTTTTGTCTTGAAGTGAAACACTCTCCTTGCACTTACACTGTTGGCTTGCCAATGCTGCACATGATGCAGATTGCTGAAGGAGAGGCGAAGCAAAGAAATTCGTTCAGGGTCTGATCACTCTGGAGAGCACAGAGTGAAGTCTCCATCTTGCACACATGAGGCATCAACCAAACATACACGGAAATGATAGTCCCACTACTATACCAGAGATGCTGCTGATGGTATGGCTTGTCTTCCAAGCATTCTCTGACAGCACTGTGGTATGCATTGTGCGTGTGTGTGCGCAAGATTGGGTGTGAATCAAAACCCATCATTCCATTTGTCTTTCCCAGAAAGATGAAGCTTTTGCCACTGCTGTCAAATACATGTCTAAAGAAGAAAGTTTGTACAATGTCAGGAGTTTTGCTCTACTGAATTATGAAGCTTCAGTACCACATTCATAGATTGATGTCTGTGAGAGCTTGAAGCAAAGCAATAAAAAATTGGAAAGAAAGCTGCAAGCAACATGGCTGACTATGGTAGGTACATACTTACCTAGAACAAAAGGAACAAACTTTTCCAATGCTCTGGAGTCTGCAACAGCTTTCCTTTGTATATTGTTTTGAGATCACAGGAAGTATTCAAGTATCATCATCATCAACAGGGTGCAAGGCATCATTAGAAATTCATTGGCATCAGTATTTGAGTGGTAGTGTCAAACATGGAGAGAGAGAGAGAGAGAGAGAGAAGAGTCTCTTGTTCTTACAAAAACTTTTGGAGCAGCTGCTGCATTGGGAAGAGGATGCCCTTTGTGATCCATGTCTTCATTCTGGTGATGAGTGTGTTTGTACAGGTAGTAGAACAGCAATGCTCCTAAAACTGTGTCTGCAAATTCAAAGCACTCACATAATTTCAAAGGGATAGACACCTGAAGCTTATGTACACAGCAGCAGCAGCAGCAGCAAGGACAACACCACAACTGATCTAAGATTGTTGAGAACCTCTGGATTTCATTACTATGTTCAGAAACTAACAGGATTGTTACTATCACTACCAAAGTGGATAACTTGAGCAGTAATTTTGATACAGATTCAGATGCAGCTTGTTGATTGAAATGCAATTGCATCGCAAATGCCTACAGGAAGAAAGCTTGAACAGAAGGAATGCAAAATACATGCACTGGTACACACACACACACACACACACATCTTGCATAAAGAAGCAAATGAGAAACCATATAAACACAGATGCAATCATGGATATAAAACTCACATAGACATGCATGTGCATGAAGCTCCCCTACGTTACAGAAGAAGCATCAGCCTCAAGAAGCCCCCCTGTGTTGCAGAAGAAGCATCAGAAGAAGCCCTCATCACCATCATCATCATCATGAAGCTCCCTGTGTTGCATAAGAAGCATCAGAAGAAGCCCTCATCATCATCATGATGAAGCTCTCTGTGTTGCAGAAGAAGCATAAGAAGAAGCCTCATCATCATCAGCATAACAACGCTCCCTTGTGTTTGCAGAAGAAGCATCAGAAGAAGCCCTCATTATGATGATGATGATGAAGCTCCACTGTGTTGCAGAAGAAGCATCATCATCTGCATCCTTCTGCATCCTTCTGCATCATCATCATCATCATTATGAAGCTCTCCCCTGGTTGGTTGCAGAAGAAGCATGATCATCATCACCATCATGATGCAAGGATGCAGTTTCTGCCAACAGGAACATGACACGCTCTATGTACTTGTCCCAACATCCCGTGGCCGGCCGCAGCAGCAGCGGCATCAGAAGCAGGAGGACGAGGAGGAGAAGGCGGAGGAGGAAGAAGAAGAAAGGCGGTGATGACGGACAAAGACGAAAATTGGTGACTGATTTCCTCGCAATGCGCATCATCTCGCTGCCTGCCATGATCGATAACCACCATCTTCAACATAACCTCCTGTGTTCCTCCTCGATCACCATCGCCAACCGATCTTCCATCACAGCGTCGTCCTCGTCCTCATTGCTTCGTCACATTTATTGAAGAGTTTCATCGCCGATTGTGTGTGCGCGCAAGACTGCGTGTTGTGTTCGTCGCAGTTTGTGTGCGTGCGTGCGTGCGTGTTGTGTGCGTTCGTAGCAGTTCTTGTGTGTGTGTGTGTGTGTGTGTGTGTGTGTCCGTGCAGTATTATCGTATTGTTGTTGTCGTGCGCTTCCCTAACTGACGCGGAAATTGTTGTTGTTCGGTGTTGCTGCTGTGGGCCCGCGCGCTTATGAATGGATTTATAACGCGCGTCGTGCGAGGTGGAATCTCTCTCTCTCTGTGGCTCGGGGGAGATTTTTTGTCGTTGTTGTCACTCCTGAATTGTGTATTTCTATCAATGCGTTGTTGCGTTACCAGGGTTTTCCATTTCCGATAACTATCTGCTTTCGTCGTCGTCAAAGTCATCTCTCGCCTGCGCTTTGTCCTTTGATTCTGCTTCTTCGTTGCTGTAAGTGCGCTTTTGTTCGTATCTTCGCTTTTGTTTGCGTTTGTAGTTCCGGTGTGGACGCTGGTGCCAACGACAGGGTCCTTTTCTTTGTTTTTTTTTTCTGTGGAATGAATTTTGATGCTCTGGTTTTGCGCTTAGTTTTGTCAAAGGACGAGGCATTTTCTTTGTGTGTCGCGGCGGTCTACTAAACCTTCTTCTTCTTCTTGAGACGGTCTGCTTCTTATGGTTTTGTAGCTTTCTTTGTCTAAAACATTTCTCGGAGGCGGTTGTTTTGTGTGTGTCTCTACTTCTGCGTTTCGTATCATCAACTTCTGTCGATCTTGCTCCTTCATATCTCCGATCTAAGCATATCTTTATTCCGGAAGCAACTGTTGCTTCATTTCCTCTCTCTCTCTCTCTCTCTCTCTCTCTGTGTGTTTTCTCATTTTCTCTGTGCCGACGGAGGAGAGGGAAGGGAAGGGAAGTGAGGGAGAGAGGGGCACGCGGAGGGGGGCCCCCCGTTCAAGAAAGAAGAGGAGTTTCGTTTTGAAGCCTGGGGATGGGCGCTTCGTGACGGATGCGGGAGGTGCGGTTGCTGCGGCATTGCTCCAATACAGGACTGGTGGATAGTGCTGCGCAGGCGGTGTATTGAACAGCATCGCCATTCTCCATTTGCAGCCATCCTTTGCTTGCAGCCATTTGGTAGAGCCATTTGCAGATCTATGAAGGTCGTGGTGGTGGTGTTTTGGAGCAAAGTCGGCAACGGAAAATGGCGATTCTGCAAGTGTTCCTCTTTCTTTCAGCATCAAGGGCAGCGTTGTTGTTTCTCCTTTTGAGTTGAGAGATCTGTTTTTTGACTGCATTTTGTGGTTCTCGCTATTTCGGAGTCGTTGCAAACGGGTTTTCTGTCAGAAGTAAGAAGCATGAGATAGCCATTCCTCTCTCCTACAATCTCTCATTTGTATCATACCCACTACAGCAGGGCTTGTTGAGGCAAAGATTCGGCAGCACTTGAGAGGCGAGTTCATAAGGGACTTTTTTGTACAGACGACAAGTGTCGTCCTATTATCAAGGAAGAAATCATACATATGCATCTACTTCTTCTTCTTCTTCTTCTTCTTCTTCTTTCTGTCTGAAATTTGTTCTCTATCTGGGTTCCAAGCACAGCAAGAAGCCACAGATTGAGAGAGCTATACCTTGGAGCATAGGGAGAATGCTCACAAACTTTGAAGCAAACAGATCTGTGAGTTCTTGCTTGAAGGTCGGCGGAAGTGGAGGACAGGGTATTGGCAGAAGCTTGAAGGCCAAGGTGAAGCAAACAGAAATTACTGTCTCTTATGACTGGCGCTCCAGCTTGTGAGTGAGGCCTCTGTGTATATTTTTAGCTTTCTAGGTTGAAGAGGACCCACCAGGAGTGTACGAGAGGGGTAGGCAGTGGCATTGGAAGCTTGAAGCACAAGTTTGTTTCTTGTGGTGAGAACTCTGAGCAGTTGTAAAAAAGAATCGTCAAACTTGGTGGGAGTGGGTGGGTGCCAGCCTCCAGGCATGCCTCCCAATGTACAGAGCCCAGTGCAAGTCCAGAAAGCTGTGGCCGTTCCTGATGGAGTCAATAGCAAAGGTCTGTCCCAGGGTGGGTTTCCCAATGTTTGCAGGCGACAGGTTGGAAGGCGCCGCATCTTTGTGCAGACTGACACAGGTAGTAAGGCCCAATGAACCCTTGTGAATGCAATATGTCTGTGCATTGTGTAGGGAAGCTTTTAGCAATGGATAGCCTCCAAACAACCTCATGGAGGTTGGTTGCTGAGATCACCACCAAACTGGGTGTTGTGAAGAACACTCATCTCCAGTTTTAAGAGGTTTCAGCACTTTAGCAGAAGTGGTGTGTGTGACAAGCTTGGAGTTTCTAGTCAGCAATGGCATTTAGGAGTTGGTTTTTTAACAGCCCCTGACAGCAGAACTTCTTGTAGAGTTGATAGCAACTTTCATATCCACAATCATTTTTTCTGTTATTTCTTCTTATGCAGCTGGCAGCATGGTGCCTCATCTGTCTGTTATGTTATTTATGTTTTGTCTCTTTGGATCAAGTTTTAGAATGTGTGGATGGATTCATATGCATGTTCACCAAACCTTTTTGGGTTTTCAACAAAATGGATGCAACTGTATGGTTGACATTACGTGGAGTTTTTCTTTTTCTGTAGAACTTTGTATTTTGTCTAGTATTTTCTGATAAAATTTTCATGAAGAGTTGCACAAGGTTTTGCTGCTCAAACACATTTGCAGAATTCTGTAGTCAAATGCTACTTGTACAGGAAATGACATGATTGTGGCTTTGGTTGGTGAATGCAGGCAGTGTTCTTGGGATTGAGCTGGACAGGGCTGATAAGGTAGAATCAGTGAAGAAGAAAGTGCAGGCAGCATTCTGTGTTCCCACAGAGCAAAGTGATCTTGTATTTGGTGACCTTGTTCTGGACAAAGACTTGAGTGGAGTGAGGAATGACGTCCCCTTGTTGCTCACACGAAGCCTTTGTCGAAGCTCCTCAACTCCATGCCTCTCACCCACAGTAGCGGACATGAAATCAAACAGAGACTTTGGTCAGAGTAGATTGTTTGAAATTGTAGGGGGTTTGAACTGCTGTTCCAAGATCAAACGACTGCTCCGAGAATCAGCCAAGGCTATTGAGGCTGGGGTTGAGCCAGTACCTGCTGGAGGTGGCTTAGGTGGTGCTTACTATTTCCGGAACTGTAGAGGGGAGAACATTGCTATTGTCAAACCCACTGATGAAGAGCCATTTGCACCCAACAATCCAAAAGGCTTCACTGGCAGAGCCTTGGGGCAGCCAGGCTTGAAAAGATCAATCCGAGTTGGGGAAACAGGTGTCCGGGAGGTAGCAGCTTACTTACTAGATCATGAGCATTTTGCGAAAGTGCCAGCCACAGCACTGGTGAAGGCTATTCACCCCATATTTAATGTGAATCGGGAGAACACAGGAATGATGGGTGGAGTACTACCTGTTGATTCTGCTAAAATTGGATCTTTCCAGCAGTTTGTGAGTCATGACTTTGACGCAAGTGAACATGGCACTTCACGGTTTCCTGTTTCATCTGTACATCGAATTGGCATTCTAGATATACGTTTATTCAACACCGACCGACATGCTGGTAATATTCTGGTGAAGAAATTGGGTACAGATGTTGGAGGTGGGGCAAGCACTGGATACAAGGCGAGCACCAGTAATTGCTGGTCACGCTCAGGTCTTAGGGTTGAGGAAGCTGTAGAGCTTATTCCTATCGACCATGGTCTCTGCCTACCTGAGACTCTGGATGATCCATACTTTGAGTGGCTCCATTGGCCACAAGCTTCCTTTCCATTCTCTGATGAGGAATTAGCATATATTGATCGGCTGGACCCCCTGGCAGATGCTGAGATGCTGCGAAGGGAACTACCTATGATGCGAGAGGCCTGTCTACGCATGTTGGTGCTTTCGACCATCTTTTTGAAAAAAGGGGCAGCAGCAGGATTATCACTTGCAGAAATTGGTGGTATGATGTCTAGAGAGCTTTGTGGCCTTGATGAGGATGCAAGTGAGCTTGAGGATTTGTGCATGCAAGCAAAGGCAGAGGTTGATGAGGAGCTGTCAGGGTGGAGCTCTGAAAGTGATGGTATGAGTCTGCAGGAGCTTAGTCTGTCTGAGGATGTCCCAGGAGAAACATTCCAGTTTGAGATGGATGACCCTGACGAAGTAAGAGCATGGAATGGGCCACACAATGATGGTCGCTTCTTTCAGTCGCCTGTAACTGGCTACGCACCTCTATCCCCAGTGTCCCCTTCCCCAATTTCATCATTTCGAGGACGCATCACTTCACTGATGTTGCCAGAACTTCATACACTGGAAAGCATGGTGCTTCCACTTTCGCCCTTGGGTGCTGCTCCACAGCAACATGAATCTGCATCCCCTTTCAATGGTGAAGAGTCATTTGCTCTGTCCCAAATGTCAGGACCTTGTCGAAGCATTTCTCTTAACAGCAAGAAGTACCGCTGTCACACACAACTGGAGCAGCAACGGCCTCTAGGGTTGCGAGGAATTGCCGCACTGAATGGTGCTCAAAATGGATATGATTCTTCAGGGTTAACCTTGGGGCCACTGATTCTGGCAGACCTCAGTGAGAAGGGCTGGATTCTGTTTCTAGAGGTTTTACAGCAGCTTTTGGTTGCAGCGTTCACCAAGTGTAAGTCTAAGAGCATGAACCGTGTTCAGCGACTTGGGACATCTTGCCAATTTTGAGGGACTTTCCCAAATTTGATGGAGGGGGGAAAAAAGGGAAGAAGCCCTCATTTGTAGATTACTGTTGTCCTCTCGGAGGAGATTCCCTTTGGTTGGAGGAGGCTTTGACCCTCTCAGGGCAACCCTGAACAGGTGCCCTTTGTGCAGTGAACCTTTTTTCCTTAAGATTCTTGGATTTTGGGGGTGTCAATTTATATAGCTTGAAATTTGCTTGCGTCCAACTGTGTAGTAAAAATGTGTAGCTTGTTATTGGCTTGGTGTGAAATCCTCTTCAAGAGCCCCGGAATATTTCCACCCAATGAAAACAATTTCCCAAGTGCAGTAGTTTCATGAGCTGGTCTGGAAGAAAAACGCAAAAGAACACAAAGAGTGGAGTGTGTGTGTGTGTGTGTGTCTCTCTCTCTCTCTCCTGGAGTGGTGTCTAGACACAAGCTGTTACACGGCCCTGCTGGGACAGGTATGCTGTTGCATTTTCCTTGACAAATCTGTAATCCTCTTTGTGTTTAAGAAATTGTGACAAGTTTTTTTCCCACGGCCTCTTTCCTGCAATTCATTTATTCCATTTTGTGTGATGGTGCCACCTCTTTCATGCCATTTTTCTGTTCACATTATTCCTTCATGTGGAGGTGGTGGTGGTGGTGGTGGTGGTGGTGGTGTAAAACAGCAATTGTACGCTCTCAGGTTTTGCTCGGGGTTCGAAAGGTTTGCATGAACTATATCATGATAGCACTCACCTTTGCCATGCAATGACCTCATCTCATGATGATGCAATATATCATGTGCTCCTTGTATCCAATTGGTGAATGTTGTAAGATTTTGTTTGGGGGGGGGGCGTTTTTGCCATGCCCATTTTATTTGAATTGCACGACTATTTTACCTTCATGCATGCCATGCGGCATTTTATCCAACCAATGAATGCCAATGTCATAGTGCTGTGATTTTTCCATGCCCATTTCCATTTGGGATTATATGGCAATTTTTCCCTTGGGAGAAATCTTCATGTTCCAATTGGGATGTTAGGTCATGAGTGAAAATTCATAGCCTTTTTTCATTAGCAAGCGACTAGTTAGCACAAGGTATGAAACTAGGATTTCATTAGCCCAATGATTTTGTAACCCCTTCATTGCTGGGATGAACATTTTATAATTGTTTTTTATATGGATGGAAAAAGGGCAATCCATGCCATGTGATATTACATCCAATTCATGATGCCATGTCATGATGGTTTGCAGTTTTTCCCATGTCCATCCAAACTGAATTACGTGGCCATTGACCCATCATGCAATGCCCATGTAATGTACTGTACTGTACTGTACTGTTCCATCCAATAGGCAAGTGCCACGTTATGTTGATATGGTGGTTTATTTGCCAATGCCCATGCATGTTGTGCAGCCGTTGTGTACCTGGGGTACTTTCCGCGTGCTTTCTGATTCCATCCGTCGGTCGATCGGTCGGTCGGTCCGCCGTTCGTTCGTTCATCGTTCGTCGTTCCCCGCCACAAAACCACGAACGCTGCGGCGATTTCTCTCAGTGTGTTGTTTGTCTGCAACGCGCTCGCTCTCTCTCGCGCTCTCTCTGTCTCGCAGGCATCCACGCATCCGCATCGTCGTTAGGAAGGAGGAGTTGTGGTAGCATAAAAGAGACTAATACCATCGGACAAACGCTCTCCTTCAGCGACTTAGTACTCCAGTATTATCAGAACGGAGAAGTAGTTAGGGCAGTAGAGAAGAAATCAAAGGAGCAGCAGAGTATCAGCAGCAGGAGGAGGAAGAGGAGAAGGCGCCATGGACCAGCGCTTTGCTTACTCTCCTGCCGATTTGGCCCGTGTCAAGTGTGTCCAGTTTGGTATCATTAGTCCCGATGAGATTGTAAGCCACTCTGAGCCTTTGTTATTCATTTGCATGTTGTGCTTCTTTCTACCACTTTTTTGTTCTTGTGGTTAGGAGCAAGTTTTTTTGTTGGTTTTGTTGAGGAGAGTTTTGCTCACGTAGTTAGGGTTTCCGGTGGAGAGGCCGGGGAGGTTGATGACTGAGAGCTTTTGTTGTGTTTATTTCTCTTTTGTTGGTTCTGAGGATTAGTGTTTTAGGTTTTCTTGAGCCTCTTGAGGTTGTTGATGCTTCAAGCTCTCAGTAGTGTAGCTCTACGGGGGCCTGTGTTTGTGTTGAGGAGAAGAAGGAACAGCGGCAGATGTCTGTGTGTGAAAGTAGTGAGGCCTTTGCTAAAGCAGCTAGTAAGTTCTCGTTGTTAGTAAATTAGGGTTTTGTAAGGAGTGAGGAGATGGCAGCACGTGAAGAGTGTTTTTTTCTGGTTCCAGGATTGATGTTTAGACTAGCGGTTCAGTGCTGTGGTGTTTTCCAGAGCTATTGGTTTCTTTGGAGTCTAATTCACTTGTGGGTGTTGGGTGGGAACAGCGGCAGATGTCTGTTTGCAAGATTGAAAGCAGTGAGACATATGACAGAGGGAAACCAAAGATGGGCGGTCTCAGTGATCCACGTTTGGGGACAATTGATCGGCATATAAAGTGTGAGACATGTGCAGGCAGCATGGCAGAATGCTCTGGGCACTTTGGACATTTGGAGCTGGCCAAGCCCATGTTTCACATTGGATTTCTGAAAACAGTGCTTTCTATTCTGCGCTGTGTCTGCTTTAATTGTTCTCGAATCCTGGCTGATGAGGTTTGTGCTTTCCTTTAAGATGTCAACCCTAATAGTTGACTGGTTGTCCATTCATGTCAGGTCTGAGAAATCCTACAAAACATGAGAAGGGTCAACTGTGGGATTCCATGGCTCTATTGTTTGCTAACTTTGTGTTTGAGCTGATCTTTCACTGGTCTGTCAACAGGAAGATCATCGGTACAAGGTAGCAAAGAAAGTGCGGAACCCCAAGCAAAGGATGAAGAAGGTTTTGGAGTGTTGTAAAAGCAAAACCAAGTGTGATGCTGGGGACGAGATTGATGAAAATGATACAAAATATGGTGAAGATGACACGGAAAAGAAAAATTCTCATGGAGGCTGTGGAGCTCAGCAACCCAAAATCACAATTGATGGTATGAAATTGATTGCAGAGTTCAAACCAAACCGCAAGAAGGCTGATGAGCAGGATCAGCACATGCCAGAACCTGTGGAACGCAAGCAGCAGCTTAGTGCTGAGAAGGTATGGGACTCTGTTTTAGGTCTTTGTTTTCATCACCAGCCGTAACTATGGCCAAGTCAGTGTGATATATTGATGCTGGATGTTTCTGCAATGATAGAGCAGGGAAGATATCCTTTTATGGTTTCATGCTTTTGAGACACTCTTTTGAGCCACGTATACAGTCAATGTGCTGAAATAATTTAGGGTCTGTTCTCACTGAAGGTTTCCCTCCTGCTAGACTAGGTGCAGTCAAACTGGAGGTTTGCTAATGTGAAAGTATGCAGTTTGCCTTTGGTTCATAAGAGACCTTCCAATGGTCATTACATCCCTCTTTCTTCCGGATGCTGCATTTTTTTGATGTATTCTGAACTTGTTTGTAGGATGGTGTGGTGTGCTATTCGAGCTTTGAAATACCACTCTGTCTTTCTTCTGAATCTACACTAGTGGCTTTTGACTCCAGGTTTTGAGTATCCTCAAAAGGATCAGCGACAGTGACTGCAATATCTTAGGACTAAACCCAAAGTATGCACGGCCAGATTGGATGATTCTGCAAGCACTTCCAATACCACCATCCCCAGTGAGGCCGTCAGTCATGATGGACAGCTCAGCCCGAAGTGAGGTGAGCGCTTCACTTCTTTCCATCCAGATTGATCCATTTAGGATAGTGAGGCCCGAATACTAGCAGCTTTGACTTATATCACAGCCTAGATCTCTGCTGATCCCCAGCTGGAAGGAGCCACTAACAGAGTCACTCATTTGGTACAACTACTTCCTATCTAGCAAGTTTTGAGCCTCCTCTTTTTGGAACAACATTTCAGCACAGGGATTGTGTCAGGCAATATTTGGTCCATGCAGATGCAGCTAGAGTAGGTGGTAATCGCAGCAAGATCAAGTTGAAAATATGCAGGATTGCAAGATTCTGATCTTGAACCCTGTTTCTGGATGCTGTATGACTGACCTATGATGCTTGAATTTTGATCAGCACCAGCAATTTGACTGAGGGTTGTATGGGTTTGCTGGCTGCTGGATTATGCAGGATGACTTGACACATCAGTTGGCCATGATCATTCGGCATAACAACAACCTCAAAAGACAAGAACAGAATGGCGCGCCCACTCACATCATCAATGAGTTTGCACAGCTGTTGCAGTTTCACATAGCCACATACTTCGATAATGACCTACCAGGCCAACCAAGGGTGCCTACCTGCCTGTTTGGTGTCGCTTATTGCATATGTTGAGCAATTACAATAGCTTTCTATTGTTTCTAAGGTGTCCTGTCCTCCTTCACTCTGTTCTTGTGTGCTCTGGCCTTCTGTACCACAATACTGCTTGTGGGTTCCCAGGTAGATTGCCCAGAGTGAACAATTTGCTTCTTTGATTGTTAACTCTCAATTATTTTCCATAGATTGACTGTATATCTGGCTTTGTGTTGTGAGGTAAGAAGCTGCTTGTTGTCTGGGACTTTTGGGTAACTGATCTCTTTAAGTGATGCAGCTTACCTTTCAGTTGGAATCTTTTGGTTTGTATGTACAGATTGATTGTTGCTCTGAGCACTAATGTATTGTGCTTGAAAAATCATTGCAGCATATATTTTATGATTGTAGCGTAGTACAATGTCATGTCATAAAAAATGTGTAGCTTGTTAGGAAGATAGGTGTGGCACCTGAGGGGGAGTGGAGAGGGCTGTGGCAAGGGTTGAGTTGCTGAATTGCTTGTTGGCCGATTTCAACACCCATTTCAAATCTGAAAGTATGTACAATTTTCTTTGTGAGCAGGCCACTCAGAGGTCAGGACGTCCCATAAAGTCAATTTGCCAGCGTTTGAAGGCGAAGGAGGGACGCATTCGGGGTAATTTGATGGGAAAACGTGTTGACTTCTCTGCACGCACAGTGATTACGCCAGATCCAAACATAAACATTGATGAACTTGGTGTTCCATGGAGCATTGCACTGAATCTGACATACCCAGAGACTGTGACTCCTTACAACATGGAGAGGTCTGCTTCTTGTCATCATTCTTAAGTTTCTGAACGCAGGACCCGTTTTTCTCAGCAGTTATTCTTGATGGATTGAATTGACAAAGTTTCCAGGATTAGCTGGTGGCTAATTGGTACTGTCATGACGCAGGCTGAAAGAGCTTGTGGAATATGGGCCACATCCTCCTCCAGGAAAAACTGGTGCTAAGTACATCATAAGAGAGGATGGACAGCGTCTGGATCTCCGTTTTTTGAAAAAGAGCAGCGATCGTCACTTGGAGCTTGGATATAAGGCATGGATTCACCATAATGACACTTGTATTTCTAATGAACCTAGGAGCCACTGTTTCATGTCACTAGATCAACAGGGACTGCAGTTCTCAGTATGGATGTAACTATAGACTTCTTATTTCTGCTCAAGTTTAGGTTTTCAGCAAGGTATGCATTCCCTAAGGGAGGATGCATTTTTCAGTTTAGTTCATTCTCCTTCAAAATTTGATGCTGCATGTTGACAACAGGTTCCATGTGGTGCAGGTGGAAAGGCATATGAATGATGGTGATTTTGTGCTGTTTAACCGGCAGCCAAGTCTGCACAAGATGTCGATCATGGGTCACCGAATTCGGATTATGCCATATTCCACTTTTCGGCTGAATTTGTCTGTTACAACACCATACAATGCTGATTTTGATGGGGATGAAATGAATATGCATGTCCCACAGTCATTTGAAACACGAGCAGAGGTGCTAGAACTCATGATGGTTCCAAAGTGCATCGTCTCCCCTCAGGCTAATCGACCTGTCATCGGAATTGTACAAGATACTCTCTTGGGATGCCGGAAAGTGACCAAAAGGGATACCTTCATTGAGAAGGTATGCTGAATTTTGTTTTCGTAAAGGACATCTGTTAATTTGACAGTTGTTATGGACAGGAGTTGAAGTCTTGTTTTAGTGGAAAGTGGCTCTTGACTTCATGGAACAGTTGCCTGACCTGGTGAGCTGCTCCAAATGTAGGCATGCACAGTGCAAAGGGTTTCTGTTGTTTGCCAGAGTAGAGGTCATTTGTTTACATGATTTACAATGTGAGGCAATATGTTGGTGTGCAGGATGTGTTCATGAATATCTTGATGTGGTGGGAGGACTTTGATGGCAAGATCCCCATCCCCACAATTTTGAAACCTCGACCACTATGGACTGGGAAGCAGATTTTTAGCCTTATTATTCCAAAGCAAATTAATCTTATGCGACAGGCATTTTGGCACCCTGACACAGAGACTGGTGACATTTCACCTGGTGACACTGTGGTGCGCATTGAGAAGGGTGAGGTGGTGGCAGGCACTCTTTGTAAGAAGACATTGGGTACCTCAGAAGGCAGTCTTATCCATGTGATATGGTAATATTCACGTTTATTTTCTTTTTGGTTGAGATATTGTGTATTCTCTCCCTGCTGTTTTTCTTGCAACATTCTGAACTAGAATTCCTTAGTTCTGAGTCCATGTCTCAGCTGTTCTGCCCTTTTGCTGTTTCCTATTTATCATCATGGGATAGCAACATGATTGGAACTGTTAAATGTTGAAATATCTGGCTGCCTTGTCATCTGGATAACAGGGAGGAGGTGGGGCCTGATGCTGCTCGAAAGTTCCTCGGACATACCCAGTGGCTGGTGAACTACTGGCTATTGCAGCAGGGGTTCAGCATAGGAATTGGAGACACCATTGCTGATGCAGCGACCATGGAAAAGATTAACGAGACAATTGGAAAGGCCAAAAGTGATGTGAAAGACCTTATCAAGTTGGCACAAGACAAGCAGCTTGAGGCACAGCCTGGCCGAACCATGAAGGAATCTTTCGAAAATCGTGTCAATGGGGTGGGTTGAAAGTCCCCAGATTTTGGTTCTTACATTTTCTGCTTCCTGTGTAATTAGCAGAAACCTTTTCAGATGGTGTTGGAAAGAGAATCTTCATGTGGAATTTGTAGGTTTCTGAACTAGAATGCAATGTTTTGCAGGTTTTGAATAAGGCCCGTGATGAGGCTGGAGCTAGTGCCCAGCGCAGCCTGTCAGAGAGTAATAATCTGAAGGCCATGGTGACAGCAGGGTCAAAGGGCACTTTCATCAATATATCACAGATGACTGCCTGTGTGGGTCAGCAAAATGTTGAAGGCAAGCGGATTCCTTATGGCTTTGTGGACCGCACCCTGCCACATTTCACAAAGGATGATTATGGGCCTGAAAGTCGAGGATTTGTAGAAAATTCATACTTGAGAGGGCTCACACCACAGGAGTTCTTTTTCCATGCTATGGGAGGACGGGAAGGTCTTATTGATACAGCTGTGAAAACATCAGAAACTGGGTATATTCAGAGGCGACTGGTCAAGGCTATGGAAGATGTTATGGTCAAATATGATGGGACAGTGCGGAACTCACTTGGAGATGTTATACAATTCCTGTATGGAGAAGATGGGATGGATTCTGTCTGGATTGAGTATCAGAAAGTTGATTCATTGAAGATGAAGAAAAAGGAGTTTGACAGGGTGTATAAGTTTGAGATTGACCGTGATGACTGGGCACCTGATTACATGTCAGTGGAAGCAGCAGAGGACATAAAAACCATTCAAGAGATCCGGAATGTGTTTGATGCAGAGGTCTCAAAGCTGGAAGCTGATCGGCGTCAGATGGGAACTGAGATTGCCCCAACTGGGGAGTCCAACTGGCACCTTCCTGTGAATCTGAAGCGGTTGATCTGGAATGCCCAGAAGATTTTCAAAGTGGATCTAAGGAAACCATCAGACATGCATCCTATGGAGATTGTGGAGGCTGTAGACAAGTTGCAAGAGAAACTTAAAGTGGTGCCTGGGGATGATCATATTTCCATGGAAGCCCAGAGAAATGCCACTCTGTTTTTTGGTTGTCTGTTGCGTAGCACCCTGGCCAGCAAGCGTGTGCTCAAGGATTACAGGCTTACAAAAGAGGCATTTGAATGGGTTATTGGGGAGATTGAGACCCGCTTTTTGCAGTCTCTTGTAGCCCCTGGGGAGATGATAGGGTGTGTAGCTGCACAGTCTATCGGAGAGCCAGCCACACAAATGACCCTTAACACATTCCATTTTGCTGGTGTCAGTGCAAAGAATGTGACTCTTGGTGTGCCTAGATTGCGAGAGATCATCAATGTTGCAAAGAAAACAAAGACACCATCACTTTCAGTGTACTTAAAGCCAGGAGTCAATAAGGAAAAGGAGAAAGCTAAGAATGTGCAGTGTGCTTTGGAATACACCACTTTACGCTCTGTAACACAGGTACATATATCCTTGGTTCTTCTCAACACTTGTAAATCATTTAGGCTGCTTTGTGAGGGCTCCTTGTGTGTTCCATGTATGGGAATACCTGTATTCAGAAAAATTCATCCCTTTACTGATAGCTATTCTTTGCTGTACAGGCAACAGAAATTTGGTATGACCCTGAACCAATGAGCACCCTAATTGAGGAGGATGTGGAGTTTGTGAGGTCCTACTATGAGATGCCCGATGAAGATGTTGCTCCTGAGAAGATATCACCATGGCTGCTGCGTATTGAGCTGAACCGTGAGATGATGGTGGACAAGAAGCTTAGCATGGCTGATATTGCAGAGAAAATTAACCTGGAATTTGATGATGATTTGACCTGCATTTTCAACGATGATAACGCTGAGAAGCTCATTCTTCGGATCCGTATCATGAATGATGAGGCACCCAAAGGTGAAGTCTCAGAGCAGTCAGAAGATGATGTATTCTTGAAAAAGATTGAGAGCAACATGCTCACAGAGATGGCACTTCGTGGCATCCCTGAAATTCGGAAGGTGTTCATCAAAGAGGAAAAGAAGAACCGTTTTGACGAGATCGATGGATTTGAACCTGAGAAGGAATGGATGCTTGACACAGAGGGTGTCAACATGCTTGCAGTGATGTGTCATGAAGATGTTGATGCTACACGCACTACGAGCAACCATTTGATTGAGGTCATTGAGGTATTAGGCATTGAAGCAGTCCGCAGTGCCCTGCTGAAGGAGCTTCGAGATGTCATATCATTTGATGGGTCATATGTAAACTACAGGCATCTTGCCATCCTATGCGATGTGATGACATACCGAGGTCACTTGATGGCCATCACTCGCCATGGAATAAATAGGAATGACACTGGACCCATGATGCGGTGCTCATTTGAAGAGACAGTCGATATTTTGCTGGATGCCGCTGTGTATGCAGAGGCAGATCACTTGAAAGGGGTCACTGAGAATATCATGCTGGGGCAGCTGGCACCCATTGGTACAGGAGACTTTGCCTTACATCTGAATGAGCAAATGCTACAACATGCAATTGAGCTGCAGTTGCCCAGTTTTGAAGGAACAGATTTTGGCATGACTCCTTCACGTTCTCCTATTATGGGGACTCCACACCATGAGGGAATGATGTCCCCAAGCTATTTGCTCAGCCCAAGCATGCGAGCTTCTCCTCTTACAGAGGCACAGTTTTCTCCCTATGTTGGTAATATGGCTTTCTCTCCCTCCTCTCCTGGCTACAGCCCATCCTCCCCTGGGTATAGTCCCACTTCCCCTGGATACAGCCCAACCTCTCCTGGCTACAGCCCAACATCTCCTGGGTATAGTCCAACATCTCCTGGGTACAGTCCTACCTCTCCATCCTATAGCCCAACCTCTCCTGGCTATAGTCCAACTTCTCCAGGGTACTCCCCTACCAGCCCATCTTATTCTCCAACCTCACCAAGCTATGCTCCCACCTCACCTAGCTACAGTCCAACATCACCAAGTTATAGTCCTACTTCTCCAAGCTACAGTCCAACATCCCCAGCATACAGCCCAAGCTCTCCTGCTTACAGTCCAACATCTCCCTCATATGCTCCTTCATCACCTGCTTACAGCCCAACCTCACCAAGTTACAGCCCAACATCTCCAAGCTACAGTCCAAGTTCACCTGGATATTCTCCAACATCACCCAGTTACAGCCCTACATCCCCAAGCTACAGTCCCACATCCCCAAGCTACAGTCCAACATCACCTGCATATTCTCCAAGCAGTCCACGCTACTCCCCATCAAGCCCATCATATAGCCCTACATCACCAAGTTACAGGTAAGCTTTTCTGTAGCCCTGTTGATGTGTTTTGTTCTGGAAAATTATATTGAATGTATGGTGATTTCATCTGCATTCTTCTAAAACCTGGGTAAGGTACCGAGGGCTCATTTGGCCTTCTATTCAATGAATTCATCAGTGGATGTTGCTTGTCTATCTCTGCTTGGAAATGGTCTTTGACTGATTATGTTCTGCTGATTTCTTCATTTAGGTTTGCTGGGTTTGTTACTTGCACGTGATTTTTGAGCCTCCCTTAATTTTTGAGCTCAAAGTGGGTTCTTTGCTGTGATGAGTGCAGCCCAACATCACCATCTTATTCACCATCATCTCCGTCGTACTTACCGACCAGCCCAGCATACACCCCAGGATCACCATCATACTCTCCCACAAGGTTTGCCAGCATCCTTCATGCTTTAGACATCTTTTTTGTTGAATTTAATTTCTTTATTTTAAGTGCATGGAATGGTTTGATGTGCTTTGAGCTTTATGAGAAAGTATAGAGGATGAATTAACTTCGTGGCTTTCTTTGTTGATCTCAGCCCTGCATATACTCCTGGAAGCCCAGCCTACAGTCCAACATCACCACATTACAGGTATGGAAGTTATGTGCTTTATTTCACAGCCTGCCAAATGCAGGTATAAACAGAACAGGGATGCATGCACTTGTCTTGATGGGATAAGAAGGAAGAGAGTTTGGATACTGTGTGGAGATATCATGTAATATCTGATCACCAGTTAGTGCATTCTTCAGATGTGGCAATGAGCCAGAGTACTATGATGGATACTTGTGTTCTTTTAGTATTTCACTAGCTAAGATCAAAGTGCATTGGTCCCAAGAGAAAACTTACTAAGGTTTTGTAAACTGTTGCTGGGATGCATGCAGTGCTAGTGGTGGGTACTCTCCATCGCCACCAGGCTATTCACCTTCACCAAACCAGTACACACCTACATATGGCAAAGATGACAGCAACCAGTAGAAAATTGATCACACGGAGGTGCAGTTTCCACAGTTACAAGAGTTGGTTTGCTTGCACCAGGCAAGTTGGTGATTTTTGGCACTTCCTGCACAAGAGGGGAAACTGGGTCCGCACTATGCTGGAGGATAAAAGATCCTTGCAGTGGAAAACTTTCCTGATTAGGGGAATTGGGCTTATGGGTCTATTGTAATAAAAAGAAGGCTCACTTAGCTCACAGACTCATGGTTACTCTCAACATGGAAAATCTTGTTCCCAGAGAGAATTCTAAACACATTTCTGTCCCACTGTCTTCAACGAGAACTTTTTTTAATCTCTGGTCATGCTCAGCTTTTCGTGGTTGGGGAATAGAAAGCACTGCTATGGACATGAATGTGAGAAATTTTTCTCATTTGCATTTTGCTGTCTGTTACCTATTCTTTTCGGTTCAGTTTGCTCCTAGTGTTGTTAGCAAGTGTTGAACTATAGGGGCAAGGAAGAAGGTTATTATGCAGTAGACCCTTTGGATGTTCTGTTGCAGGCACCCTGCAGTTATTAGTCCTGCAGCAGTTGTGTCTTTTTTCCCTGTACCAAACTTTTTATTGGGTCCAAATTTGTTCAAGGGATCATTTTCCTTCGCTCTGTTTCCTGTTTTGCACAATTTTCTTTGGTCCACTTGATGACACCAGTTCTGCAGATGAGTTTGGATTGCACGAGCTTTGTTTGTCTTGCAATATTGATAAAGACTCATTTCTTAAAAGACAACAGAAATGAAAGCAAAACTTTGAGGGTTTGGGATTTTTGTTTTTGGCCCTGGGAAAATTAAGGACTCAAGCATCTAAAGGCTCTTTTGACTTTATGAAATGACTCAAAAAAAGAAGCAAATTAAAAGTGTTTAGTTGCCCTTTTGGGATAGGATTCACCTAGCTATGGATATCCATGCTCAGACATAGTAAAGCCAGAACTGTCTTCCTCATCACCACACAACTGGTAGATAGGACCTTCAAGTGAAGTCATATTCCATGGATCTATAGATATGATAACTTACAGAAATAGTTTGCAAAATGTTCGTTTGTTGCGTATTTTGAGATCCGTGTTTGAAATAATTGGCACTAATAAAAGTCACATAAATCAAACAATAAGACTTTGGAGTCTCACCTTTCACAGTATGACATTATTTGGAAATTCTCATATTGTGAAAGGTAAGACTCCAAAGTCATGCCTACGCTACATCTCTAAACATGAGTCTTGAAAGTCACACACATAAGGATAAATACACAAACAAGAAAAAGTTGAAACCTTGTTTGCATTGAACAAAATTAATAAGTTTTGCCTTCTGATAAGTCTTTATAAAACGAAGAGAATACTTTGTAATCAATGAATACTAGACACATTTCATACTGTAACAAAATGTGAATGTTATGAAAACTGAGTAGGACATGTAAGCTTCCAGTCATCCCCATCACTATTTCTTGGCTTTCAACATTTGGGCTTGTTTGAAACATGTGTAGGCTCCAGCTCAAAAGAATGGCTGTTCTCTACATACAATTGCATGTACCTCTGTGGCTGCAGTGGTCATTTCTTAATGTGACCAAAAACACATACTCCCTCCCTACATGCCTTGTTTTATCTTCTTTCCTCCCTTTTCTCTGTTTGACTCTCGACTGCCCCAATCCACTTAATCTTCTCTTCTCCAGAACCCCTCCATTGGCACTCATCATGTACCACCAACCCAAAGTGTCACACTTAGTGACAAGTTGTAAGTGGTGTCATCGTTGTGACTGTCACTGCCATACATAGCCATCCTCCTCAGTGTCTTCAAAAAACTTTAGAGCAGCAGAAACACTCAAAATGCATTAGTCCTTCAATATGAGCCATGTAGTGAATTGACAACCTCAAGAAACACTAGGGCTCCTTATGGATGAAAAAACCATGATATGCCTTCATCACCTACTTTTTGTCAATCACCAGCACAGAGGGATGCCATTCAGCACCTGGGTACAAAGATGGGATTTAAATACCATAATGTTTTGAGTTCAATGTGAGTGGGCTTGGGATTTGATTCAAAATGCCAATGTGAAAAAGTTGCATATAACAACTTATAAGCAACAAAGTTCAGTGCCTATCAACAGGAAGAATAAATAAAAGAACAAACCCCCCTATCGTGGTCTACCCAAAGCATACACCAAACTTCACAAGGATTTCATCAAGTTCAAAAGATAAACAATGTTACAAAGGTACATAGATCCCACCTTCAAAAGGGGGTAGTACTTGAATAGGACAAAAAAAAGACTTTCAGTCATGCCATCTTTCATCATGATATTTTCCATTGTAATTGACCTCCCAACTAACCTCACTTCTTCATTTGCTACTTATTTTATGTTTCCTTTTGTACTGCTCAAGCTACCATGGTGGGATGTGTGGGAGAGACTTAGCAAGTTTGGATGTGCATTATGTATGTGAAGCCCATGGTAGTGACGGACTTGGATTGCTCGGTCGTAATTCATCAATCATACTTTGGTTGGCATGCTTTTATGCCAGAGGTGGCTGATGCACACAGCAATGCCCCCTTCAGTTTGTGAGAGGAGAGAGAACCCTAAACCCTCCACCCTAACTGTAGACCCCTAAAACCCTTAATCCCTACCTACCTCTCCAGGACCCATAATGAGGGCAGAGCATGAGTGCATTCTGCCTAAAGGATGGTATTACAAGATCTGATGGATTGGAGAAAAGATTGTTGAGTTTCAACCAGCATATCAACTAACAGTTCACAACCTGCAAGCAAGGTATCTAGTTGGTGATAGCCTCCTTGATACACAGGTCAGGTCAATAAATTTGGGGGACTTGAGAACAAAACCTTGAAGCAAATTCGACTGCTCTGGTTTTTCTAGCAGTGAATGACCACTCTGTGGTACACAGTTCACTTTGCAGCTCTATGACAATTTCCTGTATTGGATCATCAAGTACTGGCTTGCAGTGTTCCTATCACTGCTTGGTTATAAATAGGGTTACCTTTCCTATTAAACATGTAATTCCAGGAGATTGTGAGATTTTCACCTTCTCTGTGTAATCGGTAACATTCATCTTAGGCAGTGCCAAGATCATAACATCAGCAAAGTGGACAAAGTCTGCACCCAACATCAATGCACTCAGATTAGCTCACTATCCAGAACATGATAGTGGTAAACACCATAGTTTCTGTGTGCACATACCATACATTATGGTAGCTGTTAGCTATTCTCATTGCAGTCATCACCAAGTCTATGACATGAGACCACACAACACAACTTGCTACTCACTAGACCCATAAATCTCCTCAATAAGGACCTTTGTGTAGCTTGAGTAATACAATGATATGAGTCTGTAGGATGGAAATACACAATGGACATGAAAATTGGGTGTGATGTAACTCACCTGTCATTGTGCTTGGTCTACAGGTTTTGTGGATCTTTTAGACCCTTGTTGCACAGACCCAAAAAAAACCCAACAGGTACAAGTTGTGGAACTACATACGATGAGGGTTGACCGCTATCCAACATGTGAAGGATCCATTGCAGGCTGTTGGTCTTTAATCATATCTACCATGGAAAGCTGAAAGTCATCTTTGCATTCTCCAGATCCAGTTGTTGTGGCCCAATCTCAACATGTGGTCTCAATAACAGCACATCTAGATCCCTTTGAAGGTGAATCCATTGAGACCCTTGATTAGTGAACAATTACCTGTGAAACATGACTACCTACCAAGAAAGCTCTTGATCCTTTCTAGATATTGTCACAGCATGAACTAACTCATATGGCCTGATGTATATTTAACACAGCTTGATTCTCCCTATATTGGATCCCATAATACCATATTCCAATTATGGAATATGGTGGAAGGAGACTTTCACATTGCAATCAACAACTATGTCTGATCACTGGTGATAAAATACCAATATTTTGTGAGCCCATTTATGTTTCAGACCAATACTCTTGCAAATGGTGATTTAGGTCTTCCACAGTCATTATGAAGTCATTCTACACCCAAGGAACTGGGCTCATGGGAATATAATTGCTGGGCACCATGGGCAAGAAAATCAGCACGCATGAAACCAATAATTTTGTCTCAGCTCTGAGAAATTAGAGCTTCAGGATGAGAATGAATGCAGTACATCCATGTTGCTCAAATTGAGCAATTGCATCAAATATCATAGCAACTAGCGCAGCTAAGCTCAAGAAATGTTGTGTATCCATCATAAACAATGGGGATTCAATAATGCAATCATCAGCAGAAAAGCCTACTTCTTATTTGCTCCAGCAGCAGTGAGCAAAGGAACGAGCTCACTCCTCATGTGCAAGGTCACCGTGTCTGTCATCCCAATTTCACTGTAAGTTTGGTGTCCTACCCAGCCATTAGTGCCCAGCACTGTTCCTAATAAACAATTGCACCCTAATCTTAACACAGCACTGTTTATTAACACCAGCACTGTTCCTAATAAAAATGAAGAACACAATTAGGAACATACCATCACAACCTCCAATGTGTTTACCACCTGCAGGGAATGATCCAGAAACACATCAGATAGATCAAGCTGACCACATAAAGATGTATCTCCAGTCTAGCATTGAGCACAAGTTTGGTGCACATTAATGTGGAAAGAACATCTCACATGTCAGGAATGCATGTGCACAGCCCTAAAACCAGCTACTATCTGATGACAGTGCTGAGAGACGTGATGAAAATCACATGATGTTGAGCTGAACCATTAGAGAGAGATCAACAGTTCTAACCAAAAAAGTTATATACTGCATAATACGAATTGGTCTTTCATTCCTAGGGCTTGTGGCAAAACACAATCAGTGTTACTACTACGTAAGAAAAGGGTAACAGATGATCTTTACCAATGTAGACATTGGGGACCGTGGACAGGCCACTTACTCGCTCCAATGCATCTTGCAAACCCTCTTCAGCTGTGTACATCACACATGAATGCTCAACAAGCTTCTTGTTTGATCTTACAAATGTACAAAACCAAAAACTCTTCCTACCACTGTTAACCCTGATGACTATGTACTCATGAACAACACAAAGTGTAGCAACCACAAAGACTAATGTGGTTGCAGTGGCCAGATGACATACCAATTTCATCAAGTTCCACTGCTTGGAAATCATAACCAAGTTTGTCAAACAGCTTCTTAACCCTGATTGAGTACCTGTTCAGAGCACCAAATTCATGACCGGTGCAAATGCGCACATTGTTGAGATACAAGAGTATGTCCGTATGAGGGACGTACTCTTGTTGCAACTAAGAGGGATTCCTGGCAATCACAATGGCTGGAATTGCAAAAGATCAAGGTCCTTGTGTAAGGCATAATAATGCATCAGACGTTATGCAGTTTTTCAGGTACTTCTAAGAGGCTGTTCCCAATTACTGTTGTCAGAATTGTACAAAAGATCTACAAAGTTCAAGGCACAATTCAGAGAAGGATTCGCTGGATATGATTGTGAGCACACATCTGGAATTATGCATTTGCCACACTCTGACGAGCTATTCATGGTTAGAGACAGCTTACTTACGGGCAATAGGTTTTGGACCACACAACAACAGGTTCCGAAGAATTCGTCTTCTTGATCCACGTTTCTAAGTCCTTTTCAGTGCTGGCCGCCATGCACCTTGGTGAGGAAGCTTGAGTCTCGAAACCATGTCCACCAGCTAGCCGCCGCTCCTGTGGAGATCTGCGCAATCCAAAACCGTGGAGAATCGATAATCCTAGACGTAAACATCCTGCGGAGCGCGGCGCTTGAACGGAGTATGACGAAGAAAGAGAACGACAGTACAGCGCGGAAGGTGCTACTAGGGCCATTACTCTCGACGGCCTTTGCATTTGCAGCAACAATTGTGCACGCAGAAAACCAGAACCATGTTTTGGCTTGTAGACTGGGAAGCCATCGGGGATATGACACGGAACCGATGCCGAAAAATTCGGACTTCCTACCACTGCTGTGCTTGGTACAGACCCGGTAACCAGTGCTCGAGCCATGAAGACGACGACGACGACGACGATAGATACTTAGGAGGAAAACAAAACGTCAAGAAAACGGGCAGAAAAGAGAAAAATACAAACGAAATTATTCATTTGTGCAGCCAAGGAGAAAATGGCGTCTGCAGAGCAACAATTGGCGGCGGCAACGATGATCCAGTGCGAGCGTACGCGTGCGAGGATGCGGAAAAGCACGTCGCCGCAATTCGAGAAGCGAAACACCCGACGAAGACCAACAACGGCCAGGTCCTTCCTACACGGCATTCCAGCTAAAGTCACTGGACATTCCGCCCTGGATTGGAATGCTATTGAACTGTTCCAGACGTAATACAGTTGGAAAGAGGAACAACTAACAGACAGCTGGGCCACTCTTCCTCCTTCCTACGTTGCCATTCCAACAAATGTCACTGGCCATTCCGCCCTGGATTGGAATGCTATTGAGCTGTTCCATACACATAGTTGGAAAATCACAAAACCTCTGCAGACTTATTATTCTACCTGGTCAAATTTCAGTAGGGAAGTTACATGATTGGGCTCAATGGGAGCTCTGATCGGGAACTCAGGCACAGCTTCAAAGGTCTTGATGTTGCTGGCACAAAAGCATGTGAGGAATAAACACATATGGGAGAACACACTAGTGGAAACAAACCAATTCCAACACTACTTTTTGTTGAATGGAAAATGAGGAGGAACTTTGAGAACATTCATTTGGAACAATCAGGGTGGCCACGTTGTGATCTACAAATCCATGTGTGCCTCACAGTCTAACAATGTTTTATTCATGATCCACCTCATGCTTTACATCACCCCAGGGCATTATCTTACATGGTTAAAGACACCTGTGGCATAATTTGGAAGCCAAATCCAGCCCCAACCCAATATTGCTGCATTCCCAAGAGTTCTCCCAGCAGTCCCCTTGCCTTTAATGTTAGACAATGGGCTGGATACTGTGGATTGTGGCACCCATCGCACCCATGGTTGAGCCTGTTGATGGGAGCCAGAATTGGCAGTACCTGGCCTGTTATGTAGTATATAATGACACCATTGAAGCTTATCCAGTTGAGAAAGAACATTACAGAACATGCCACAATCCATTGCAAAGTGTCAAAAAATCTCACCAGTCTTGGACAAATCTGCACTACAGATCTATATTCGAATCAAGAAATTTGATTTTCTTCAGGTATCTGTGATGGCAAGGGATCTGTTATAAACGTCAGTGGATCACCAGTCTCAACTCCCTGATGATTCAAGGCTCTTGGTAACTGCACATCTTTTGCAGCAGTTCCAAGTACTGCATACTGTCATCAGTATGACTCGGACACTTGGCATTCTGTAAGCATACCAACAACTCTACTTCCGCTTTCAGTATGATTGCATCAGTCCTGTTTTGACAGGAGGTCGATGCCAACCATGACATCCACTTTGGGATCTCAAGGCTTGAATTTGTGTATATCAGATTGTCACTAATGAGGGAGCTCTTGTTTCTAGTAGATTCATCTTTAAGAGCTCTCAGTCAAAGCTACACAAAGAAAGGGTCCTGAAACAACTGAAACAACTGAAACAACTGTGCTATGTTTTCACCTGCTTCACAGGCCTGATAAAGCCATCATTGCTATCACTCTGATCTCTCTTTCTTTGGCCTTTAGGTGATGGTTCTGCTGCTTTGAGTTTGCCATTATGGGTCATGGCTTTCTTCTCAATAAAACCATTGGAGTGTCTTACAGGTGTAGATGATGACTTGCTGGGTGTTCCGTTCTTTTGGTATTGTGCTCGTCTCTGCTTACGCTCCAGCACTTTCTTTGCTTCAGCAAAAGCTAGCAATCCATGTTCCATCATCCTGCATTGAGATTCCTCATGAGGAAAGGGAAAATAGAAACAGCAAGCAGAACAATCCTGTTAAACTAAGTAAAATGTCATAGTTCAAGAGGTTGCATAATAAAGAGCACCATGAATTGCTTACCAGACTTCTGCCATCTCACTCCTTGGTATTTGTTCATGAAGAGTCTCATAAAAGATACGTAATGCATCCCTCTTCAGTGACACCCATGCCACCCAATCTCAATCAGATACAGACAAGGTTCCCCAATGAAATCACAGCTAACTCTAAAATTGAAGGAATGTACACCTCAAAGGTCATTGAAAGCTTCCCCTATGATGTGAATTGAGCAAGCCAAGCTATTAAAGAAACCTGAGGCCTCTTGATGGCATTCACCTCTTCAGGAGGTTCATGTCTCTGGCCTGGCAGGGTGAACGCTCTCTTCTCTCGCTTCTCTTCCTTCATGGTCTTTGTTGTTGTCTTTGTTGTTGTTACTGTCACCTTCCTAACTACTTTCCCCACACTTGAAGACATCCCTCCCTACACCAGACAACATAGACTCCAATGAATAACCTTCAAACAAAACTGTTCAAAGACAATGATACAGCAAAGACTGGGTGCTTATGTTGAAAAAGACAGCTTCTGTAACCCAGCTGAAACTTGTCAGTAAGGTTGATAGTACCAGAGCTTTGAAAAGCCTAGATGGTAAGCAATCATTCTAGAGAAGAATAATGGACATTTGAGCCCAATGGAGAGTGAGCATAAAACCATACATTGGTTGCATTGGATGTAACTTTTGCGCTAAAAACTATAGGCTTCTTCAATGTCTTTGACAACAACATCTTTCCCTTCTCATCCTTGCTCTTCAAAGGGTCCTGCTCCTTCCTACCTTGTGTTTCTTTATCTGCACTTGCCAACACCCCTCCCTACAGAGACAACACGGACACATGTGAAAACCTGCAAAGAGCCACCTCTGGATCACCCCTCCCTATAGAGACAACATGGACACATGTGAAAACCTCTAAGAAGCCACCTTTGGATGATTATACACAATCATTCTAGATAAGAATGAGGGACATGAGCCCTGAGGCAGGACAAAGGAAAATGTATACATTGGTTGTCTTGGGTGTAACATCAGCACTGAAAGCCTGCAGCGTCTTTGACAAGACAACCTTTCCTTTCTCATCCTTGAATGTCACTGGCTCCAGGTTCTCCTTTCTGTTGGGTGTGAATTTCTCCACACTTGAAGCCAGTCCTCCTCCCTACATCAGACAATGAAAGATGACAAGCATTTGCATGGATCATCATCCAAATCAACAATTAGGGTTATGAGTGCCAGACCTGTGAGGCAAGCTTGCAGTCTATTCTAGAGAAAGGATCAGAAAGCAACATGAGCCTGCCAAAAAGATTGAACATAATGAAATTACATACATTGATTGTCTTAGGTGTGGATTTAGCACCGACAGTCTCAGGCGGCCGTTTTGGAGTCTTTGACAACAACACAAATTGTCTCTTCTTCTCATCCTTGCTCCTTTTAACCGGCTGCTCCTCCTCTTTTCTGTCAGGCGTAAATTTCTCCATTTCTCTTGAAGAGAGCCCTCCCTGTATAATTAAAACACATAAGAATCCACCATGAAAAACACATCTGAATTGCCACTGTTCTAAGACACAATTGTAACAGCAACAACCTCTCAGATAGATGATTGCTTCGGCAAATCCAACTGCAAAGCAGATTCATCCACAAATTAGGGTTACTGGTGTACCGGGGCTATGAAAAGCTTGCAAGGGTGTGTGTGGTTGGCTGGAATGGGTGGGAGGTGGTTGGGGGGGGAGGGACGGGAGAAGACTTGAAATCTAACAAGAAACCACAAATCTACTTGCTAAGAGAAGATCATGACAATGGAGAACTGAGAAAGAGTGAAGATCAAAATCCATTAGATTCCCCGCTTTGGATGGTGTGAATTTAGCTCAGGCAAACTCTCCTTTCTCATCACCATCATCATCATCATCGTAATCCCTGAAGACCTTCACAGGCTCCTTCTTCTGTTCCTTGTTGTTCTCGATTGTGTGTTTCTTTTTCCTCGATTGCTCGGAGCTGCTTTTTACAACATGTGCTCACTTACACATCCAATTCCCTCTTCACAAGGCTCTTTACAGTTTCTAGTTTTGCATCCGATTCCTTCCACGCCTTGATCTTTGGACTCACCGTCTCCGATCCCACACCCAATCTCTCTTTCTCTCTCTCTCTCTCTCAAATCTCTCTCTCCTGCGCTCGCTGCCTGGTTCTTTCGTTCGTTCGTTCGTTCGTTCTCTCCCTACATGAAGACTGAAATGGAACTGATATAACTTTCGTTCGTTCGTTCGTTCTCTGTCTTAAGGGATTTTTATAGGCCCCTAGGTAATAATAATAATAATCATAGGTCTTTTTTTTTTTATATGATGATTTTTGAAAGATGAAATTTTTGGCTTGTGTTGAAACTTCAGATTAGTTATATAGTTCTAATATCTTGAAGGATTTTGGTTTCTTTTAGAGCATTTTTTGAAGATTATATTTTTGCATGGTGAAATATTTGAGTTTCCATAATTCTCCTTTTGCCTTTAGATGCTTACTTTTTAATGTAAAAATGGCAAGGCCACCACCGTGTGGCACACCCCTTGTTATTTCGGGTTTCTATAGTCTTCTTGACTACCATCTTTTTGGGCCAAAATTGTTTGCAACTTTTCAACCTTTGCTGTTCATGTTTGACTGCTTTGTATTATAATAGCACACGTTTTCTGAGCTTTTCTCAGCTTTTTAAGTCAAAATTTCCTGCGTGTATGTGGGTGGAGAGCACCTTACATCAACAAATACGTAAGCATTTCTCACCCTAGTTTCAAACTCAAAAGTTTGCCCTAAATTTTCATTTTGGAGGATTTCATGTACATTCCAAAATGAAGATGACAATGCTCTTGGAGTGCAAACACTCAACAAGAGTCACCAATTAAATGCAACACAATTTGTAATGCACCTTAACAATTAGGATTATGGACCCCAATGACTTGACCCATTAAATACGACACAATTTGTAACACACCTTAACAATTAGGATTGTGGACCTTAATGACTTGACCCATTAAATACGACATCATTTGTAATGCACTTTAACATTTAGGATTGTGGACCTCAATGACTTGACCCACTAAACTAAGAAATTAATTTTAGAAAATTGAATTAGAACCTAAACTGGGGATGTACTCCTTTGTGTGTTCTCTAGATACATAAGTACAATTTCATTGAAAATTTATAAAATCATCTTTCATTTTAATTGAGTTATTGCATTTGATTGATTGTACATTATTAATGTTACATAACTTTTATTTTGATTGTGTGCACTAGTCAAGCGAACTAATGCTGCATAGTTTATTTCTTGTTTTGGTTATGTGTAGTAGAGATGAAATCAAACCTAGTCTTAAACATATCAACTTTAAATTCTTTATGAAAATGATTGGAACTGAAAGTTTTAGAAATCTAAAGAATTAATCCCCAAATTAAACCATGAATTTCATTATAAAAAAATTTAAATCAAGACCAAAAAAACATTGGCTTTTACCACCGTATCAATGTAGAATTCTTATTCAAAATTTGATAAAACTTCTAATTTTGATCCAATTTATTAAGGAAGATTGTTTGTTTGTTTGTTTTGTTTGTCAGATTGAAATCTCCCAAACCAAAATCCCTGACACACTCTCAATATCACTAGAAAGCCCTTGATGGATAAAAGTGCATTAAGGTGGTTTTGTTATGTTTAGACTTACAATGCAAGAGCTATTTAATATTGAACAAATGTGTCATTGAAATTTGAATAGAATCAAAAGAAATTTTGTAATAAAATTGGGGCACAATTTTGATATTGTCAAAAAATGTTCAATGAGTAGGAATTTATGGAGATAATTTCATTATTTTTAGACTTGAAGTGTAAAGAAGATTGAATATTAACTAATCTTCAGCATAATAAATTCAATATTGGTTTTTAATTGAAATTTAATGACTTAAGTTCACATTTGGGTCAATAGCACAAGCCACATTAGTTTAAATGATTTGATGAAACCTCTAGTTTCAGGTTTGTTTTGTTTGTCAAATTGAGATCGCCCAAACCACGACACTTGACCTTGCTCTTGGTATTATTGAAAATCTCTCAATGAGCAGGGTTGCATCCATGTTGTTCAAGTAAAAGTGCACCAAAGTGGTTCAAATAAGGGTGCACCAGGTTGGTTTGATAATGTTTAGACCAGTGTTGTGCGCGTAAGTGCCAATAGCTGTATATACGATGTGTAAATCTCATGTAATTGTAAATCATTTACACTTACATATCCAAAAATTTTACACTTACACTTTTGGTCTACATATCATTATTTTTTTACATTTACATGAGGCCAGTGAAAATATTTGTCAAATACATTTGCACAGCCTTGTGGAAATGTTTTGGGATGTGTAAGTGAATATATTAAGATTATTCATAAAGTCACCTTGTCTTTGAGCCTTCTTTCACCTTAAAACCCCTTTTTCAGTGTATCCATAAAATGATGAAATTTTATGAAATCTAGGTATGAAATGCTAAAACTTAGCATTTAATGCATAAGGTTATAGAGTAATTATAGTAGTTGTACAGGTTGGAGCAGTGAAAATATGTGTAGCAGCAGTGGAGGCGCTCAAGGAAAATGAAAGACAAGCTTAAACTTAGTTTATCATAAAAATTGATGGTTTTCTGAGTTCCCCCCCCCTCCCCTAATGTATTTTTTGAATCTCATCTTGTTTATGACCAAACTCAGTGTTCTGATGCTATATATTTTTAATTTTATAGATAACTTTATCATATCTTTATTACATACCTTTAATAATCATACCTTCTTTCATATCCATATTAATTAGTTGCGGATGCATGTTTTGATACTTTTTTTTTCTGCAATGGGTCATTGGATTGCCATATGACCAAAACATTATGAAATTCTCTCTTCGTTCGCAATAATTTACATTGTTTTACAATTACACTGTTTTACACAACCCTATAAAATCATATGAGTGTATTTGTTTTACACTTACATTGTTTTACATAGCTTAAAATAAATTTACATAGTTTTACACTTACATGAAATGTAAATTACAAGATTTACACTTACATGGAGTGTAAACCCCAAACCATTCACACACACGACACTGGTTTAGACCTATGGTACAAGAGTTATTCAATATTGAACAATTTTGTCAAAGAATTTTTTTTTCAATTAAAAGTAAAAAATTTAGAGAAATTGAGGCAAGCTCCTTGTATTGTTGGAAAAGTTTCAATGAGTGGGATTTCTCGGAGGTGATTTCATAATTTTTAGACCTAAGGTGGAGAAGACATTGAGTTTCAAGAGTCATTTCTGGCTTTCAAATATTTTTTCTTTAATTCTCATAATTGAGCTCTATCATCAGAGTCATTCATGTTCACACTTGCAGGAATAGCCATATTCACATTTGGACTAGCAACACAGGTCATTGGCACTGGAACATCTATAAGGAACGAAGTATGTTTGTTGCAGGGAGATCTCCCAAACTGTGGTGCCTCTCACCGTTCTCTTGGTATCATTGGAAAGCCCTCAATGAAGATGATTTTGTAATTTTTAGAACTCAGGTGCAAGAGATATTGAATTTTGAGCATTTTTTTTAGAATTGAAATCTTAACTAAGTCACAAAAACCTGGTTTTGGAAGGAGAAATTAAAAGTTCACACTTGAGCCAACCACACTAGCAATGATAATATGTGAGCTCATAGGGAACCATAATGCCCTGGCCCAAAATAAGTACACTAGTAATGGAGGGCTTTCCAAAGAGAAATTAGTGGGAGGGAAATTATAACCCAAATTGACTAAGAACCCATCAACAAGGATCATCACAATCACAAGTATATGCAATGCGCAATGATGTTTGGTCCAAGGGCTTTTTCTTTTTCTTTTTTTTGTTTTTTCCCCTCCACACCAAGCATTCCAAAAAAAAAAAAAAGACATATCATTAATTGACAACACTTTTGTAAACATTATTGTTCACTTTTTGGTGTATCCTTCTATATTTTGACTACCAACCTAATAATAATACCTGGGACAAAATGTGGTGTTTTTTTGGATTTTTTTTTGTAACTTGTTTTCAAGAATTTATGAACTTTTTTAATTGGGAATCTGCCACAATATGTTCCCCCACTAGGGTCTAATCCCACCATATATAAACTTCAAAAGAGGTTTTACAATTTCGGTTCAGAATGGTTCTAATTTAATTGCAGAAATTAGAATAACCCCCAAAATAGGCCTTTCAGATTGAAAAAACGGAGGTCGTTGCAGCAACAATAAAAGCAATTTCAAAAATGCGCAGCCGGGGAATCGAACCCCGGTCAGTACCGTGGGAGGGTACTATGATACCACTACACCAGCTGCGCTACTATCGACGACTGTGGGCCTAATTATATGTATTAACTATACAAATTAGACAAATAAAGGTCCTAAACCGCACAAGACGAATGTGATTTTGCAGTTCAAAATTTCTTTGCATTCCTAAATTAATGCCTGCAACGAGTTCAGATTTAAGAGTGATTTAGGGCTTAGTAATCCCTTACTTATAGTAGGAGTTTTATTTCTCACATCAGTTCTTTGTTTAATTTTGGACACGAAGATGATGGGTGCTGGAACTCTCATCTGAGCTAGGGAGTCAGGGCATGCCATGTGCAGTTTTCAAAAGGAACTGTGAAAGCAGGCATACTTGTATGCATCTTAGAGCTAAGTTTCATATAGATCTTCAATTGATTTACTGTGAACCTGCCTGGAGTGGAGCTTCATCAATCAGTGCATGTTCACAGAGTTTTAATGCACTTGCCAAAGATGGCAAAACGGCTTTATAAGTATTTATGCAGTCACCAAGCTAGGAAATGGGTCATGCTCCATTGCTTTTAACACCTATCTTTTTTCAATAAAGATTCAAAATTCTGAAGTATAGGGTAAGGAAGCCCATTGAGGCCAGACCTGAGAATCCAGGAAGAGCCTCAATCAGATTCCTTCCCCAACATAAAGAATGTTTTCAAACCTAGGAACCTTACAAACAGAGATTATTTTCACTGCAGATTTTGCAACTTCATTGTGTCTCAATTGTGGATTTTGTAGGTCTTAATTGAGCGGCTTTGCACCATGCAACGCCCTCAGGCCAGGGCGTTCCTGAAATACCAGGGGAGCCCTTGGCCTCCAGCCTCAGGGACCCATTCTTTCAGGAACACCCCAACCCTCAGGCGTTACCCAACACCAAAAGACCCAATTCTGAACGCGTAATGATCTCCAGACATGATAAGGGAGACCATGCCAATGTGAGTGAACTTGGAGATGATGCAAGTCTTTTTGCTCTTCAGATTTGTGACACCATGGATCCTATTTTAGAAGCAAACTTGCCAGAAGTACAAACCATTACACAAGCTACAAGAATTGACAGAGCAAGCAAAACATGAAGAGGCTTCATCACAATCACAATACATTTTGGTCATGAGCAAGCAAAAAGAGGAAGCATTCACCCTTGCAATGCGAACTTAGCACATCCCTTTCAAAATGCAACCACTCAGAGTAGGCAAGGCAGCCTAGGGTAAGGACAGGTGGTGTCTTTCTCTTTCTTGCATGGATTTGTTGAGGGGAAGGAAGAGAAGCTTATGAATCTCTGTGAAGACAGAGTGACTTGTAAGCAGAGGCTTCAAACCTCATTTGACTCTTCATAGGGTGCAAACAGCACAGACGAGTTGTGACCACCAAAGCCAAATGAGTTTGATAATGCCACTTTGATGTCCAGTCTCTGCTTCTGACTTCCCACAATTACATTCATGTCCTGCCACAGATCAGACAATTGAATGACATGGTTACAACAATGCAACTATTATTGAAAGCATTCTACCAGAAGGCACCTCCAGAAATCTCAGAGATTGTAAAACATTTAGACAGATTTTGAGAGCAGTTAAAACGAGACAATCTCAAAGCAAACATTTCTAACTGTCCAAATGCGTTCCCCAACTGAGCAATGCCTGCAATCAACAACTGCCATTTCTTACCAATTCACTTTCTGGACTTTCTATGTTGATATTTGGGTGAACCCAACCTGTTCTGATGGCCTGCATACACACACATGTTTCTTATTCAGTGGAAAATACTTTATTTGAACACTTGCTGCAGCTGAGAATAACAACCAAATGCTATTTACAATTCTAGAACCCACTATCACCTATCAAGAAGTTGATCAGAAATGCTCCCAACTAATCAAAAGGTCAGACAGCTTCCAGGAGAAGCAACATCCAGCATCTACACCTGGACTTCCATATACCATCTATCAATCACATTCAATTTGCATACCTGGATAGTTGCAATAGCTTCCACACCTCCAGAGGCTCCCAGCAAGTGACCAATCATGGACTTTGTGGAGTTAACTTTTAGCTGCACAAAAAGTACCAACAATCTTTTGTACTCAACGCACCATAACAATTTGCCTCAGCATGAACCCTATGTGCAATCTTGACCAGGCCCATGCTGAAATGTCAGTCCAGAGCTTGGATACATTCAAAACAACAGAAATTATCTCATGGCATGTTCTTGCAATTCAAATTTTGCTGACCAAATTGATTCCCACCTCAGTATTCTTTCCAAAAGAACGCATGAGAGCTTTGTACTCCTGCAAATCACCAGCTCGTGTTGAGGTTGCATGGGCATTCACGTAGTTTACATCTTGCCTACTTACTCCTGCCTGTGTCAAGGCCTTCTCTATACAAAGTACCACACCAGCCCCTGACAAAACAAAAATACACACAATTCACTGATTAAGTTAGCAAAGAAGACTGGAGAAGCCTGAAGCATCAATAAAGTTCCCAATCACACATCTAATTTATCAAAGCAGTATGAATCCTCAGCAACTGGAGCCTTGAAATGTCCTTGACATATTGCAGAATATAAACACAAGTAATGTTGTTGGAAAATAATTTCAGAAAACCCTTCTGAAATCCTGCTATCATGAGCAGAAGAATAAAATCAAGAGCTGTGCAGTTGACTAAGGAAAGGCTGAAGACCTCACATACCATCTGGGTGTGGCTCCGTCATGTGATAAGCATCACATGTGAAGCTTCCTCCAAGAAACTCTGCATAAATTTCTGCTCCTCTGCTCTGCAAATAAAAGGTACAGACTTCTGATCATTTGCATTTGTCATACACCTTACTGTAGATATATAGTCTCTTTGAGATAAAAGGACAAATTATTGAGAAGCACATTTGTGACTGAAAAGGACATCAGTGGGTCAGGTACACAAAAGAGAGACTGCCATATCTAATATCAAGACAGCTTCTTCATGGGATATGTGCCCACCTTTGCATGCTCTAGTTCCTCCAACAGGAGAACACCAGCTCCCTCTCCCAGTACAAACCCATCCCGCTCCTTCAAAACAAATGACACAATAATGAGTATACAAGCAACTAAGGATCTGTACACTTTTGTAACATCAGCTGATGAACATCCATTCCTGGACTCCACCAGCTGGACATTGTGAACTTGGTTCCAGCCAATAGCAAGAAATTAAAGAAACCAACACAGAAAAATGCAGGACTATGAATTTGTGTTCATCATCACCAAGTCAATGAAGAATCAGTAGAGTTAAACGAAGCCTCTAACCAAATGCTTTTGGACTTCCAGCCAATACCAACCAATAAAAGACACCAACACAAAAAATGGGGACTATGAAGAACTGTGTCCCACCACGCCAATGGAGAATCAGTAGAGCTATGTATGAAAAGGTCTCAGATGACACACTATTGTTGAAAACCAGGTACCCGCCTGATGGAAGGTACAACGGTTCAGACAGAGTGAAGAGACAATGTTCATGTAGCATACCGTATCCCAAGGACGTGATGCCTTCATAGGATCCTCATTACGCTGGGATAGTGCTCTGCATGCCACAAATCCTCCTAACCCTGCATACATCCAAGCACAAATATGATGCTCACTCAGTGTAGCCAACCTGCAACATAGTACCAAACAAATATCTATGAGATTGTAGAGAAATCTCCACAAAACTTTGAAGGTAACATGACAATGAGTGTGGTCAAAACCTCAGAGTTGCTCACACAGTACCAAAGACAACACTTACTCATCAAATTATCAACCTAGACTTGGAACAAGGGCTTGACAGACAAAAAATCTATGCAGGCCTGAGCATGCCTCACTGAATTCTTTAGCTATGCCTCTAGATAGGTGAGGTTAGTCTCAACTGCTTTAGATGCCCTGGTCTGAATCAATTAAATGCTATATTCACACCTGAACTTGCTATGGACCACAAAAATGGATGTCCAAGAAAAATTACCAATTGGGATGATTGCTGCATCAGACCCACCAGATAACATCACATCCTGCATGCACAACAGAAGGAAACCATACAAAGAATGATCAACTTTGACAACAAATAGGCAACAATATGATGTCACAGCCATATATACAATAACACATTCACTGTTGTGTCAGTTCAAGCAAAACCAAAATGAGCATGAGAAGAATAAGTGGCCCTAACCTTGTTAGTGCCACTCACAGAATATTAGACCATCACCATCATCATGGATGGCAGTGACTAGCTGCCATTAATCCCCACAAACTTCATCACCTCCTGATGGTGAATAAAATAATAATATACTCCAAATTTAAGGCAAACCATTATTGAGAAATGTACATCCTGATTTTGTGTTGGATTTCCAGCAACAACAGGAAGACTCCGTCACAATGTTATCTAGCACACTTATCAAAAAAAATGCAGAGAAATTTCCACAAACAACAATTTGAAAGTAAAATGACAATCAGTGCAGTCATAACCTGATGAGAGTCACTCACAAAGTGTCAGACCATCACCTTCCTCACAAATAGCAGCAACTACCCTCTGACTTCATCACAAATAGCAGCTGCCATGACTACCCTCTGACTTCATCAGCTCCCAATGGAGGATGTAGATAAGGATATAATAATCCACCTAAAATTCTGGGCAAACCATTATACAAAATCTATGCCCTGAATTTCAGTCACATTTCCAGAAGCAATAAGAAGCCTTGGTTGTGATGTGAGCTCGCACTCAACAGACATAGCTCCAGTGTTCTTTACAGAACACAGCACTAGGTTCAATCCTATTTCTTAGTGGTATCAATAAACATACAAGTATTGAGGACTATCATGCACAACAGCTTACCGCTTCACCCCTAATGATGTGGTTTGCAGCACTCAGGATACAAAAATTGCTTGTAGCACAAGCTGTGGAAATAGAATAGTTTGGTCCCATCCAACCCTGCAAGGTCCAATAAGTCACAGCTTCAACAACTGGCTGTAAAAGCTGCACAGCAGACAATCCAGCAAAGCAGCCAAACAATACTCTTTGAACATGAGTGAGCTGCAGGAAACAGAAAATGATGCAAGTTTGGCCTCACCAAATCCATTGCCAACATGGCTGAACCCATATTTGTTGTAGCAAATGGTACACAGAAGGGATTCATCTTCCGATACGAGACCCTCAGTGCCTCAACAGCATCATTGAAAACCTGCTCAAATACACAAGAGCTCATTATCTCTATCCACAATTAATTCAGACACTCTAATATGTCTTTTGGGTGGCCATATTGGCAAGTAAAACGGGATACTGCACCTTGAGCAGCAACAGGAATAAGAAAGACTGAAAGGCTTCAGACAAATTCACACCATACTTCTCAAATGATTAAAGTAGAATGAATGTGCTTGCACAACTACCAGCTGATTCAATGGGCCTCTCTCAGCTGAACTGAGTGAGTCACAAGGATCCAAACCAAGCAAGACATGAGACATACCTGCATTCCGCCCATTGCTGACCCAATGAGCACACCACACTTGGTTTTATCCAACTCCTTCATGACTTCTTCAGTAAGTCCACCATCAGTAAGAGCCTTCTTCCCTGCAGTAAGCAAGTACAGCATGAACTTGTCCATGCGCCTTGCAAACTTTGCTGCCACCCATCCATCTGTTGAAAATGACTTTATTTCACCTGCAATTCTCTGGAAGAAACAACCAGCATAATCTCTAAGGAACTCAATGCAATTCAATGCTTGACATTCTACTGTTAGGCAAAGCCTCCAGGAATTGGAGGCTCCAGGATTATGTACAGTTGTGGTTGCAATATTTAACATTTCGAAGCATGAATACAAATACACCAACTTTCTTATTTTTCTTCTTCACAATCTTATTGATCATGCCCAGACCTAATGTATCAAACCAATCTATTGCCTAGTCTAACCACAAAAGAATCTAAGTGGGCACACAACAGAAAGTGAACCATCAAGCAAAAACTTCCAGCATTCCAACAACTGAGACTTACAGTTGGAAAGTCCTTGCAATCGAATCCCTCAATCTCTGTGATGCCACTTTTTCCTTCCAAAAGGTTATCATAGAAAGTCTGTGGATCATGACCAAGACAAGAAACAATCCCCATGCCAGTTACAACCACCCTTCTTTGTTTGGTGGCAGTTGTCTTCTTCTCAGGTGTTCCTCTCACAGGTTGCACTGCAATTGCTGTGGCCTTTCCTGCAGATTACAGATATGTAAGTATTCTGATTCCTCAAGTACCTCAAAGAGGAAAATACTAATGGATATCAGAGTCCCACACAGAGCAGTTGTCATGATACACAACACAACTTGTGTATTTGGTGTCTGTGTGCATGAGTAGCCTGCCTCAACACCAAATTTTTAGCAACCTTTCTTCACAAATGCAATGTGACAATGCCACATGAACATGTTTCTATGTAAAGAACACAGAAGGCAGTTTTATTTTCATACCTGCTGCAGCTTTGCTGAGCCTCCTCCGTGCAGATCTCACAGGTTTTGATCCTAGACCCCCAAAGCCCTCTCCAAAAAGGAAACCATCTCCAAATAGGGGTGAGTGCTTTGAGCTGTTGTATTCTGGACAGCCTTCAAGGGAACAGAATGATCCTAGCTCTGAAAGGCCAGATTCACAGAAAGCAACTAAATTTTGTCCTGACAGAGCTCCTGCTTGTATTCCAACATTAGGAAACCAGCCTTCTGCAGCCAACTTCTTTGAACGTGCAATCCTTCTCCTCAGTCTCCTTCCAAGTGGTCCTGAGCTTACAGGATAATTCTCACTAGAAAGACCAGCTACAGTCTGGGATACACAAGCAGCAATCAACCATGTGCAAAGAGGTGATGCTGCTGCTGCAAATGCCATGATTGCTATCTTAGCACGCCACTCAAATCTCAAAGCAGGTAGCTGCACAAACAAAACATACTGCACAATCAATAATTGAACCTGAAGAAAAATGGGTGGTTGAAAACCCAAAAAACAGCAGCCCAGCAACAATGGACAGAGAGGAACCAATGTATAGCCTGCACCCAAAGTGCAAAGCCTATGAGATGGCAAGATGATGATTCTTGACACCAGAATTTCTCCAGTCTTGTATTTGCAGAGCATGTGTACTGTATGTAATAACAAAAGCAGACATCTGCAGACAGAATCTTCTTTTGCATGAATCATCCAAGATTCAGCATGCCTTCCATCCAGCAAGCAGGAAATCAATTCAAAAGAAGAAACCAATAGTCAGTTAGAAAAGTGTATAGTCAATCAGTATGAATCAGTTGGAAACAGAGCACAGTGAGCATATCATCTGGCAGGCAAGAATACAGAATTCCCCCTAGAGCTTTTAATATCTTGCAAATATGGAAAGTGTATGTAATCAACCACATTTGGAGGATAGACTATCTTCCAACACATAGAAATCAACCACAATCCCTTAGGCTTTCATTTCCCTGCAACAAGGAAGACAGAAAGAGAACAGAAGAGAAATCAATCAGGTTGCTCAAAATGATACTGGACAAAAGCAATTAGCAATCTCACACATTCCACAGCACATCAATCCACTTGACCTGGTCCAACAAACAAATCCACACTCTATTCCATCAATATAATCAATCCAAGGTCAACGAGTTTTTATCCTTCTCCTGTGTCAGGCACATTCGTCCACCTTGTTCTAGACACGCAAGAGTTCCCCTTGCCAATGACTGCACTAAACCTCAAGTCGAGAAAATATGAGACCAAAAAATCGGCAAAGAGGCTTCTCACCAAACCAGATTTCAAGTATTACAAACAAGGCACCTTACCTGCAGGAGGCATGAACTCGAACTCTCTCTCACACACACATTGCGTAACCTTACGTATTAAGACAGAAACTGAAAGCACGAAGGTTCAGTTATACCTTATCGACACAATAATAGAACACTTGAAAAAAAAACTCCTCCTCTTCCTGTTGATAAACTTACATCTCCAGAAAACAAAACAAAACAAAAATGTGCATGATACACACAACAGACTGAACCTGATCAAGTTTCTCTCAGCAACAGCAAAAGCATCCTAGAAATCAACGGATACAGTGCCTTTCTGACACACAGAGAGCGAGAGAGAGACAGAGAGAGAGTCTCACACTCCAGAAAGAAAACTTAGTTTTTCGCCTTCCTCTTCTGTCCTGTCCTCCCGCCGTTCGTCCTTTTGCAACCGCACTACTGACCTGATGACTAGACCTAAAGACGATAATAGACTCTCCACAATGCAGCACACATAAGCAAAGAATTTTTTCTGAGAAAAGGAGAAAGACAGAGTTCTGTTTACCGCGCTTCGTCGTAGCTCGTCTCCAGTGCTATTGCATGCAACAAATTGACGCGACCGGAGCTCGTCCCCTTCCGTGTCTCCGGAGCTCGCCAAGGTATCTCCGCCTGCCCGTGCGTGCGCACTTCTTCCTCTCCGTCGTCTCTCCGTCTTCCACACAGTCCTTAGCAAATGCACAAAGAGAGAGAGACACACACACACAGACACACAGAGGCGAACAGAAAGGGAACGCGGTTCAATTCCGGGAACATGCAATTACGGAACTCTGTTCCCTTAAGGGAACTCTAGCAGTTAAACAATTCGGGAACTCTGTTTTCTTTTTGGGAACTCCAGCAGTCATCTCTTCTTCCGACCCGATTTTCCCTGTTTTTTTCTCTTTTTTTTGCTTTTTTTTTTGGTTTTCGGTAAAATTAATTTTACTCCTTTTTTCCATTTTCTGAGGTGTCAAAAACTCAGCCTCACGAATTTTTTCCATCTTGTTAAAGTACCTACTAGGTACTTACCCACTAGGTACCTAAAACCTCAGCCTCACCGGATTTTTTCCAACCTAGTAGGTACCTAAAGGTTCAGCCTCACAAAATTCTTTCACCCTGGCTCCTTAGGTGAGTGTATAAGGCCCGCCAACAGGCCTGTTCTTTGAATAAGGGCCCATGCAAGGCTGGAGCTGAGAGCTGGACCCAAGTTCCCAGAAGAGCCCGGAGTTCCTTACCCAGCATCAAAAGAATCAGTAGAATTTTGTGATCCATAAGGTCCTTAATTGGGCCAGGAATCACCTTATGTGATGTGTAAGGTCCTTCAAGCACACTGTGAGGTACCTTATGTGATCTGTAAGGTCCTTCATCATGCATGTTAGGACATGCCTTGTGTGATCGCTAAGGTCCTACAAGTAGGGTGCAAGGTAACTTCTATAAGGTCCTCTGAGCAGATTTCTTCTACTTCTTTAAGGTGTCCTTTTACAAAGGGGAAGGGCAGGACCTACCAGAGGTCTGTTCCTTTGTTTGAGGGCCAGGGAACGAGGGCACTAAGGGAAGACGCTGTTCCCTATAGCCCAAGTTCCATTGTGCCCAAAAACAAAGGAACAATGCCCTTCCCCTATACCTAAGGGGGAGGGAGCGTGGGGGGTACCCTAGATGTGGGACCTTACAGACAAGGTACCATCCACCATTAATTAAAGAATTTTAATATTAAGAAATAGCTTGAATGCAAAATGTTTGACCGGAAAAGCAAGGTGAGTAAGCAGAGGCAACTGATTTGATACTTTATTTTTTTCAATTATTTTTTTGAATTATTTCATTATATTTCCTTCTTATGCAATTTTTTTGGTTTAATTGCACTTTTGTGTTCAATAAAGTAATATATATAAGTTATTAAGTGTAGTAAAAATAATGGAATCTGAAGTGTAATTTAAATTAAAAACTGATAACAAATATAATAATAATAATAATAATAATAAGCATGGCCCATGGCATTTGTGTAATTTACACATTTATTCACTTTTTTGAACAAAGTGGGCTTCCAAAGTACGGGAAAATGCATGAAACTCATACATGATGCAAGTAGGTAGGTAGGTAGGTACTAGGTACCACCCCCTTTCTTTTTGTTCATTGGCGGCTTAGGAATGCGGTAATGAATAGCGGGGAACTGGGAACCTTTTTTGACTTTGTTTTTTAAACATGCTACTACCCTTGCAAATTTCAGCCTAATGTTGTACTGTGACACACATCTGGATGGATGAATGGATGGATGGATGGATTATTATAGAAAACTTTCTGGAGGTGGGCCTTAACTTAATGTGGCCTTTTCAAAGTTCATTCCATGCTTTAGAAGTTTTTGAACACTAGGTTGTTATAGTTTTAAGCTTACTAGACCCCCCAAAGAAACAGGATGAATGTGGAACTTCATTGTAGGTAGTTGTTGTTCATTATGGGTACTTAATAGTGCTTGTTCAAGCATCACATTTGGACCCCTGCAGTATTAAACCTAAAAAGGATTATAAATGCAACCACATAATGGGACATGCTTTCCCTTCGCTATGAATTGTTCATCCACCTATTTTGAAATTATACTTTCATACTTGAAATATGTAATTTTTGTCATGCATTACAATTATTAGGATGTTCTACAATGACTAAAACATCAAAGATACCAAATTAACCCAATGGATCTTTAAGCTAACTAGGATGACTAGAATAAATAAACAACATCTGACAATATCGTTGAATGGTTAATTTTTAACTCGCTACCAATTGCAAGGTGGCTTAGGCATTAGACTCATCAATTGTGAAGCGACAAAAATTGGAGCAAGTAAAAAAGATGAATGAAACCTTAGCCTAATTTGCAAGAAAGCCCTTATGTAAAATTACATTGGGATTTTAATGGGTGTGTGTTTCACATATTTGAAAACATTTTTTTCCAAACTATATCATGAGAACATTATAACACTACAAATAAATAACCAATTTTCTTTAAAAATTAAATTTATTTCACAAAATGGGAAAAAAACTCTTGGACACAACAAAATTATATATATTTCACCAAAAAAAACAAAACAAAAAAAGGACACTTTGGCCACCAAAAAAAACATTTTCAGGGACAAACACATTTGATGTGCTGATGATACTCCATATGGTGCACCTCACCATCCTTAAATGATAAGGATCATTGATTCTCATATTTGGTTGAAAATAACCTTGTGTGAACAATTTTTGGATGACTTTATTTCCATCCATTGTTGGCCCAACTTGTGGTTTTTCCATCATCCATGATGATGCCCTTGGGTCTTTTGTGATTTACCAAATGTTCTAGATCGCTTGCATGTTTGTTTGAGTTGCCATTTTGTTGCCATGTTATTTTACACAGTTGTTGCAGGGGGGTTTATTGGTCAAGCCAAATATCATGATAAAAAGGTAGTTTATCCATGGGGCACAAGATGAGCCATAGGACATCCTATAATAGATTAGCAACTACAAAAAATATCTATCTGGTCTAATAAAGTTATCTGTAAAAGTTGCCCCCCTGTTTGGTACCCCGTACCCCCGTCCCCACACTGGATTCGATGCCCAGTTTTTTGGGGCACAGAAAAAGCTTGCATTGAGAACCATACATTAAGGTAATGTGCATGATTTTACGTGCCCTTTCAATGGCAGAAGCTGATTCTGTCATTTCTCACTTACCTAAGGTCCTTTTTGCCTTCCAGTTTGTACCTATGCTTGGTCTACTAGCCTCACCTCATGCTGGATTCACACCGAAGCGGGTTCAAGGGAAGAAACTAAAAGCATAAACTAACCCTAATGCTATCGCATTCACACACAAAAGGGGCAAAAACTGATTTGGCAAATGACATGGCATCATTGGGGTTTATAAGAGGGGGATAAATGTGTTGAGATATCTTAACCCCAGGAATAAATATCTTCACTTTTTTCTAGATTTGGGATCAAGTTAGGGTGGAATAAGGAGGTTAGTTTGATCCCTTGATTTCAAATGGGTCTTTATATGTCTCATCCCCTCATGTTCACAAGAGCTTCGTATGTTGTTCTTGCCAACATACTCCTTTTCATGTGAGAGAGCACCACCCAGATTGGTGGGCAGCAACAAAAAAAAATTATCATTCAATCTAGAAATGAAATCTAATCTTCACATATTGTAAACATTAACCTTTGTGAAATCCCTAATGTCCCTTGATGACCTAATTTGCACCCCTGCCCTTCTTGATGTCCTTTTTGGCATCACTTGGTGCCTTCAATGTCTGTCAATGCCTCATTTTGCCCAAAAAGAAAGATTTCCTATCTAACTCGGTGTCAAGCTCAAAGTGTTTCCAACATGCCTTTTCAATGCCCCCACTATTACTTGTAATAATTTTGTTGTTCCTTCTTGGCATTTTTGCCTTCAGATGGTCTTCCAATATCTCTTGTCACCCTTGGTGTTTTTCAGTTGTGCTTTTGCCATCGACTAAGCTTAACTAGTCTCTAACACACTATTACAAAACCATGTCTTTTATGTCCCTAGCATTGTGACTATAATAATCAACTTGAATAAGTTTTCTTGTTTGAAGTGATTAAAGGGATACTTTTTGTCGATTTTGACCCTTCCAAATATTAAGCATGTTTTATCTTACTAAGTCAATTAAAAACTTTAATCAAATCAAACAATGTCAATTACACATGGACTAATTCATGCCTACATGATGTCAATGTTTATTATGGTGTGACTCATTTTAGTCATTTCATGTGTGATGTGGCTTGCCACAATTTATATGTGCCAAATGTATTAAATATGTATGCCCCCTAAGCATGTAACTAAATAAATTGTAGATTGGTAATATAAGTAAATTCAGGTTGTTAATAAGTAGGTAAGTAGACAATAAATATGTAGGCTTAAGTAATATATGTGGGCAATTTGTAAGTAGGTGTTATAATTATGTGTTTGATATAATATGTCATTCAAGATTATATCATAATAATCTTATAATGTGAAAATTTCAAAAGGAATTTTATTTTATTTTTTGTTATGACAATATTTGTCATCAAATGGAATGATGGTTGGATGTATAATGTTTTGGCTTGTCCCCATGGAAGTGAGGGCTTCAACTCCCTCTTATGACATTTGTTCGTACCTTAAAGCTTACGTACCTGAAGAAGCCTAACAAGTGGCCCACATGCCTAGGGGAGGGAGGCTTACATGCATGCATGGGAGGTTTACATGCTTAGGTTCACATTTTATACCTTTAGGAATTGTAATTTTGATTTCATTAATAAACAATTTTAAATCATCACTATGAATCAACGTCAATTAGCACCCACATTAGGATTTAGACAAAAACTACATCAACTAACAATTGCTAGTTTTAGGAAAAACAAATTAGTTCCATCACCTGACACATTTACTTTTTAATCAAAACAAACATGACAAATGTCCACATAACTAACAATTTAGTCATGTTTGATTTGACTAAGAGCTACTTAATGTTGTCTAAAATGATGTGCCCATTTTGATTATATAGTCATCCTATGTATGTGTATATTTTGACTAAAACTCAATTAAAAAACAACATAAAAGACAACTTTTGTAGTGGTGACCAGAACGCCCCATTAATTCAAATTTCTACTTGGGACATTTGGATTTGAAATGTCTGGTTGATCAATGTTGCATCTTGGCCTAGCAACCCTACTCTTGAGTAATTGAAGTGATTTAAAGCTCAAGAAACTTTGGAAATGATAAATAGATTTGTTTAATTTTAAAATAAATTGAAATTAATTTTGAATGGAAAATGTGTATTTATTATTTGAAAGTGAAAGCACACTATGGTGACCCCCTTTCAAACATTTTTTGGGTGTAGTAATATAATATATACCTTCCAAAAGATGATGCATTTAAGTTTTGGTTGAAATTTTGGTGTTTGGACCTTGTTAAGATTATAATTTTAACAAAGCTAATCTTATCTAATATTATTTGAATACATAAATAATTTTAATCATTTAAATTCAAATAACCATGGATGCATTTATGGTATACACGATATAACAAAGCCCATTTCAAATGCTTCTCAATTTCCATTTCAAAATAATTGTTTGTTAAAATTTCAACTTACCACATACTTATGGTCAACGCCTTGAAAAACCCCCATTTATAAAAGGAAAATTACCAAACTATTTACAAACATGGTTAAAAGGATGTGAAATCACATGTGAAATAGATACTACAAACTTTATAAATGTTTTAAATCATTTCAAATTTTTTGAAATATATTTCCATTTTTCAAGACATAATTACATATATTATTTGTGTACAAAGATATTTCAATCCACCATGATGTACATAAAATTTATTTAATGTCATTTCTATTTTATTGTTTGGGTTTTGTTTTTTTATAACATGCAAAAACATTATGAAAATCTTTCTTAATGTTAACATGGTTTCAACTCAAAAACATTCACCCATGAAAACAATATAGTGTGACTACATAAAGGCAATCTTTGTAATATGTTTTCACCTTTGGTTTAATCTTATATGTAAATATACAAACCTTCATGGCCATAAACCTAACCATTCAACATGGATGGTACATACTACATATATATTATTGGATTACCATTCAATTGAGTTTATTTCGAAAGCACACACTTGGATAAGCATGATAGGTTGGCATGTGTTGGAACTTGGGTTTAAAACTATTTTCAAATTAAACTTAATAAATGTAAAATTCCACACATTATAAGTTCTACATGAATCATTAACCATAGTCAATAAACACATTTTAATGTATGAATTAGATTGTTAAACACACATTTCAAAATTGAATGACTAACAAATTTAGATTTATATTACCTTAAGTTAACATGAATTAACATGGTTTATCTAACTTTTCATAAAGATTTTGGGGGCAAACAACGAGGTCATTTCCACTAACTAAAAAATAGACCAAAGTTAAAAGGGAAAATATTTTCAATTGATTTGAAAAGAAAAATAATTGGAAGGAAAAAAACATGTTTACCCCAAAATTAAGGTGATTAAAAGGGGCAAAATAAAATGTCCACCCTCAAGCCACGTGTGGAGATAATGTTAAAAGATTGTTAAATGGCACTTCTCATAATATTAATGAATTTGATGTTGAAATGAATTTATTTAGTTTAATTAATTTGATAAACATAACATTGATAAAAATGATGTGAACTTGTCACCTTTGATAAATTGTTCTAGTGGATATTTATTTATTTATTATTTTATCATGTTGGCTTGAATAAGTATGTTTCTAATTTGGATTGAAATGTGTTCATTAAAATATTACAAAAAGTAATTTGGAGTTAACTGAAATATTTTTTAATTTTATATTTAATTAATTTATTATTTTGATTTAAACCATCATTTATATAAATATAATATCTTATTTATTCTTAAAATATAATTCAGTTCTAAATTATAATCAGAATGTAATTCAATATTAATTTATTTGTAAACTTGATTTTCAATACAAACCAAAAGCTACTATCATGTTAAAAAATTCAATGCCACAACTTGTTAGAGTTGTGAACATTATGAAAATTTTAAAATATCAAATCCATTAGAATTTTATGGATATAAAATGTAGTTTAATAAATTAAAATACACTAAGATATGTTCTTTTTATTATGAAATCAAATGTTCAAATTGAAAAAAAATCACAATTTGTAATCATGATGTGTAGGTCAATAATTTTAATTATAACTATGGATTCATGTTTCAAAACATTAATAACATATTATTTAATAGGTTGTCAAACTTAAAAGTGTAGTTCTTAAATGAAAAGGTGAAACACAAATGCACTTTTGAATAATAACATGCACAAAAAAATCTCAAGCCTTTCTAGAACCTTGACATGATATATAGTGAAATATGATAATAGGCTGAAAGACATGTGATTTATAGTTAACGTGCAATTAATCTAAGCAAAATATTAAAAATTTCAAGACTGTAGTACTTGAAATCAAGAGCTAGACTTTGAACATGGTTCAACAATATACAATATTAAAAAAAAAATTGTGTGTTAAAAAAATGAAAGTTTTTTTTATCAAGTTGTATGTTAAAAAAAGTCGTAGTGATTTCAATTTGCACCTAATTTGCAAGCATTGGTGTATTGATCATGCATTGAATCACTTCTTTTTCTTTTTTTTGCCACCTTTTTCTTTTTTAAAATTATTGTAAAATTTTTATGGTAGCAAGTCATTCATCCTACCATGTGCATTTAATTCAAATTAATGACATACATTTTTTAAAAAAATGGCAACCCTTAAAACATATTCATGGGATGTACAAAACACACATGATTTAATAGATTCATAATATTTTCAAATTTTCTTAAATGCATTTGATTACTATAGTGTGAAGACAACTTCAACACATGTTTGTAAAACAATTGATTAATTAAGAAGATTTCATGTCAAGAATAAAATATTCTTGAATATTCCAAAAGACCATGTATTTTCCTTCACACAATTTTGTTCTATGAAACTTTTATTTTGGAAACCTATAGACAACATAACTAGTCTCAAATATGCCAAGGTATTATGATAATAAGTAGAATATAAATACATAAAAATGACTTGCATATATATATAATTATGCAACAAACAAGATGAATTTTTTTCTAGTATGTAATTTGCATAAGGGATAGGGATCACCAAATGAGTTTTTTAAAACATACAATTGATTTGATTTCATCAAGTCATGTTTGTTATGTGCCAACATCTTCACCTTTTTTTTTTTTCTACAATATCAACAACAAGTCAAAGGGTTTTCATAAGTTGCAAGGATATTTTAAATTCATTAAAAAGGAAATTTGTAAGGATAATTTATTATGATTTATCATTAATCAATGACATTTGTAATGAATAAAATGTTGGTCATTTACCCACATAATTAATTGATTGAATTTTAATTAATAAAACTATCACAAACTTGATCCATCATAAATATATAAAAAGATCGTTTTTATTTAATAGAAGATTCATGCAATGACCTTTGCATATATTTATGATATAAAATGTTGAATTGGCAAACATGTCATTATCCCAATAAATTATTTTAACCATTGATTTTGTCACAAGTCATGCACAAAATTATTATTTTACTTATTCATCTTATGCACACAATCTTGTAATAATGATCAAATAATATTTTGCATATATAATGTCTTATATATCCTTATTCAATTTTGTTGAGGATTGATTTTATGTGACAACAAAATGTCAAATGTGAATTTCAAAGATAATGTCATTTGTAAATATACCTCTTCAATAATTATTTGATCACTTTTTTTGGTATTATTGAATTTTTAAATTAGTTTATCTTTTACTTCATTTTGACAAAATTATTGACAAATAGGTAGGTTTTAAGTGTTTAGGTTTTTTCTTTTGAAAGATAAATATCCATGTCATTAAAGACATGTTTATGGAGATATAAATGGGTTAATTCCATATAGCTTGTGTTATATAATGATGTGATGCAAATAAATTTTATAAATTAATTAAAATTAATTTTTAAAAAAAAAACCTCAAATTATCAAAGCACATATCAAAATATTTTTTACTAAAAAGAAAAATATATAAAAAAAAAGTTATTTAGGAAAATAATATATCCATCATTTTTTGGTTCGCTAATTTTTTTAACCATTTTGTTTCACATAGTAAGGTGACATAAACATCACTTGTTATGTAACACTTTAAGTGAGTGCAAATCACAATGAAGGAGAAGAAAATATGTGCATGCCCAAACATTATAAAAAAATCATAACAAAAAATGTTCCATTACAAACTACTTGATAAAATCACAATTATAATATATGGTCAACATTCATTCTTGTTTTGTGTTTGGAACCATTTTCATTGGACCATTATCAAACTCATTATATTATTTCACATTTTTTCCCTCTTGGTCTTTATACATAAATCCTTGAGCAAATAATGTTTACAAAATTGCAAGAAATTACACAAATGTATGCAATTCATGATTTTCGAAACAAAAAAAAGATGGGAGAAATGAAAAAATGATTAAGTACCATGAATAGTATTGAAACAAATCCATCATGCTAAATGCAAATGCATTTCGCTACACTCATTTTTTGCATTGATATTTATTCCTTTGTTAACAATCTTTTGAACAATGTTAACATATCCACATGAAGCTTAAATAGACAACACATGTTCATATGTCAATGAAATAAAATGCTGAAATACTTTTGATATAAATGAATTTCAGCAAAAGGGTAATAATGATATGGTGCAATGTGTAATATGTAATAAATCCTCATTTGCACAAAAACAAATAATTTTTTTTCCAAATGTTCTTGAAGCCCAAAATTAATTAATTCTTATATGTTGACACATGAAAGGACATGCAAAGATTAGAAAAGACATTGTTCTATTCCATTCAAAATAGATTCCGACCACCATAATCTATTTTAACAGGATGAAACAAGTTGTAAACGCTAAACTTGTCTTACTTGTACCAACTTCAAATGTAACTTGTCATTGGAATAAATAACCTATTTCGTTATCCTCTTTGTGTGAATAGCATACATGGGTTAGTTTATTGTTATATTTTAATCATTTTAACCCCAAATTGATAGAGGGGTAAATGGAATAAAAATATCCCTATTAACTTTTGGTGTGAATCCAACTTTAGTGATTCAATAAGAAGCAAAATTCATCATAGGGAAGAATCATGTAGGATCATATTGAAACAAAACCTACCATTTGTTAGCAATGATTTTGGCAAGAAATAAGTTCAACATTGTTGTTAAGTTCTTGTCTACCATACTATGCATAATACCACGTACCCAAGTAGTAAAAACAAATCGCAAGGTTTTAATCCGTTATCAACAAAACAATGTAAAAATGGAAACATGCATAAATAGACATCATCAAACAAGGAATTAATTGTAATGTGTATTGTCAAGTTTTTAATACAAAAACATATTTCATTTTAGGCATGTTTTGCAAACAATACTCTTTGCCCTTTATATTTCCATTTTCCTCCTTGTCTTTTCAAACCTTCAAATAACTAAAGCTTTCGTTGTTTCAACAAACCCATAAGTTTGACATGTAACAATACTGATAACTGAATTCAATAAGGCCCTACCAAATAGTACCTTACCAAATCTCGGTAGGGTGTCTACCTTAATTTAGTTGGACAACTACCTTAGTTTGATAGACTAGCTAATTTTGGTAAAAGTATTAGACTTCTTCAACTATTCGATACTCCCTATTTCGGTAAATGTTGATTTTTCATATTCCTAACACCATTGCACCATGCAAGATGGATGGTGTAGGAACATGGAAACCTTTCTCATTGAATTATTGTCCCCTATCTAAATTAATTATGGTGGTCAACTATGTATTAATCATCCATATGCATCTACCTTGCCTAGTAGCCACCAAATGCTTCACCTAAGTATCTAATACCTACCTAATACCTACATAGTAACCTTTATAAACTCTCAAACTATGAACATTTTGAACTTTTTTTTCCATTAACATTGACACTCTAAAAGCTTCAAAGCTTTTCAACCTCCAGTTGGGATGAAAAATCCATAAATCAATTAGATTGCATATTTGAACAATTTGCACATCAAAAGTTTCATATGTTACTTCAAAGATATTGGTTCACTAGTATAGCCCTTATTTAAACCCTAGCTCCACAATATATCTTACGTTCAAACCCAATGGTGTGGAGATGAAACTTCTAATGGCCCTTTACCAATGAACTTGACTTGGGGGGTGCCAATAATTTGTTAAGTCAAGTCTTTTGTTGTGCTTTAAAAAAAAACTTCATAAGCTAGGGTAAATTTAGTTTGGTCATTGAACACATGAAGGTTCAAAAAGCTACAAAAGAAAAATAAATAAATTATAAACTAGGGTAGATAGGTTGCTCATCAAACTCATCAAAACTTAAGGAAGAAAAATACATTAATCACCACTTTTTTGGCCATGGAGTCTAAAGAAAACTTGTGCCCCATTTTGAGGCATGCACATAATCATTTAAATCACAACAGTTGGTGGAGACACAACAAAAATATGCCTCCTCAAAGGAAAGGGTTGCGTCCATTTGTGGGAATAACCAAACACGTGTCACCCTACTGAACAAATAGTTTGCACCCTATCAATGAGCTTTCAATATTTGACAAATGGACAAGATTTGGCCCGTGTTCAAACTAGATCAAATTGAAATTAGTTTGATTCTTTATGTAAAAATGTCCATCATACACCAACAAGGGGATCAATGCAAAAAAAAAGTGAGACAATCTACAAATTTATATGGGGAAACCCTTGTTTGTTTAAACTTAAAATTCTAAGCAATGCAACCACATGAATTTTTTTTGGTTTGGGACTCACCCTTGCACTGCAACAATAGTCTCCCTCTTCCTTTTGTGGCATTTGTATTCCATCGTTATTATACAAATTGCAATTGGTGTTCTTTGGACATTGGTGTTTATGAGATTATGGATCAACATGAATTCTCATCCCTTACCTATTGTTAAATTGCATAGCCAACAACTACTTTAAGTTTCATTCTCTTCTTCATGTTCTATTGAACATAAATTTTAATTATACATTTTCAAGTATGTTGTGCATGCGATTATCATCTTTTTCATCCTCTTGTTTTCTAGTAATCTTGTTTTGGACTCTTGTTTTTTTAGAACTAAGTAGACCCCCTACCCCTACATGGTGTTTGTTGTTTTCTTCATCTTCTTGTTTCTTTGGAACTTGATCCCCCACCTCCCCTCCCTTGCAACATCTTATTTGTCTTAATGTTCGTCTTTTTGTTATTTATAACTAACCTTCCAATGTGATGTCCATCTTGTAAATCCTCTTGTTATTTAAAACCTAAACCCCCCTACATCCCATTCATCTTCTTTGTCCTCTTTTTCTTTAGAACCTAACCCCCTTAGTTCTATTTGTCTTGTTTATCCTCTCGTTTTTTAGAAATCCCCCCTCCCCCCCTTTGTATTATATATATATCCTTTTAATACCTTGAAACCCCCCTCCCCTTTTAATGTTGTTTACTATGAATTGGTTTCTTCTCAACAACATGCTTCAAAATGCTCTTTGATAACATTTGAGATGTCACCTTTACTCTGGCCTCATGATGTAAACCCCAAGGTTCACACATTTGTGCATTAGAAGGTGGGCTTTTAAACCTACTTCAAAATTGTTGTGAAATATATCCTTCACCATCTTTATCAAACAATTACACATCACGTGGAATTCAAATTGTTTCTTGTACATTTATTTACTAACCTTTCAATTGTTTTATTAACTATTAAAGGAATTATTTTTTTCTTCATTGTCATTACTCGCCAAGGACAAATGCTATAATGTGACAATTGGAAATTTCCCACCTTGCTTTTGGATATATTTTGTCACAATGTTTACAACTTCTTTGGGTGGGCACTTACTTTGGGTGCAATTTAAGCACATGTACCATATCCTTTAAAATATAATGTATTATGGGTATACAAAAAAGTCTATTCATTATTTACAGTTGGAACAAAGTTCAATGTCTTCTAATGGGAATTAAAACCATTAAAAGCCAATGATAGGCTAACATGGCTATGTTTGCATCAATTTTAGTATGTTTTTCTAATTTATAAAATTCAAAAGAATATGTGTAAACAACTACATATGTTTAGGAAAACATTGTCAATGAATTGGTTGCAAAGTTCAAAGGACCATTAATACTTAGGACTACATGGCTAATAGACTCTATTATGCCTTATGTCCTTGTTCCATCATTCTATGGGTTGTTACATTATTTCCATTTTCAAAATAAATCTTGAACTTTCCATTTTGTTTGAATTTCAGTGATTGCGCTGATATTTAAGTTATATTTAAAAAAAATTCTTCCATGAGTTTAACCTTCACATATTTCATTCATCAAATCCCATTCTAACACATTGTAATGTGGTAGAATATTCTATGTGGTAGATTTTACATCCACATGGCATTAAAATATACCAAGAACATACCCTCATGTGGCATGGAATATTTTTCAAAAAATCCTTCTTGCTCATTGGGCAAGTTCACATGTTCATTACTTATTTTTCCCTACTCACATGCTAGTGTCATTCTCTAAAAGCCAAACAAACATTATTGATGGAAGCTATCCAAATACAACTTTTGTGGTCATTGACCAATTTTTCCATCGATGATGCATGGTTTGTGGATGGATGAGCCACTAAAGGGTGCAATCATGGTTGGGGTACACAAAAGGAACGTCTCGCCCCAAAATCACTCTCAAGACATTACTTTGAATGAACATTTATGAAATCATTTGTTTGGTAGATTTATTTTTTCCATTAGATACTCACATTTTTGAAATTAAAATGGTGGTGATTTTTTATGATTTGGATGATTAAAACATGTCCTTAAGTGTCCTAAAACATGGCTCATGACCATGTCCCACTACATAGTTTTATCAAAAAAGACTCAATAAGACTAACAATATTTGTTCAAATTGTTCCATATTTTAACCACATATATATTACAATATGTTCTATATGATGGGATAATTTTTTAATATGATAAATCATCAAATTTTGTGGAATTGATGCTAGAATCTTGGATTTTTTCATAAAATGGATGCATTAATAAGGACAATGAAATTAATTTTATTAATTAAAATTTTATATTCCCAAGGCTTGAAAAGATGTATAGGAGACGAGGGAGCAAAAAAAAAGGACATCATTTGATTTTTTAATAGGTTTTTGGCACTCCAAATGAAAGTATGTCATTTTGGAATGTCTAAATGATCTTACATTCCTTTTTTGTTTATACTTGAAGATGAAATTCAAAATTTGTTCAATTGATTTGAATCATTCATTATAACACTTATTGGTTGAAAGCCTAAACATACATATCCCCCTTTCATTGTTTAACATCTTATAACATTCATTTTGTTATGTCCTTAGTTTAAGATTTAGGACACAAGACAAATGGGTGTCATGGTTCTTGTTATTGTACCCCAACCATGATTGCACCCTAAAGATGTACATGATTGATAAATGACATTGGTTCAATGTGATTTTCCTTATTGGAGACGAAAATGGGTTAATCTATGTTGCAAAAAAAAAAGATTATGGGTATAAGGAATTAACAACATCAATACTTTTGTGTTGTCAATGGAATTATTATCAAAGTAATGATTGTGGAGGTGTTTTACGTTCTTGAACTATTAGAAGAATTTATTTTCAATCTTGCAAATAGTAAAAAATGATATCATCATTATTTACAAGAAGTTTGGATGCCAAATGATTGATGGAAATGGTCACAACAAGGTACAAATAATTAGATTTTGTGAAAGCAAGCTTTACAAATTGCAAATAATAATTTTAATAATAATAACACCACTAATCATTTTGTTGTTACATCTATGTCAACAACACCTACTAGCATCAATTTGTGGCACAATAGATTGGCACATATGAGCATGAGCATGATTCTCAAAATGGTTTTAAGTCATAAGTCATTCAAGGAATCAAAATCTCATATTTCCATACACTAGAAGAAATCTTGTCTTTTATAACTAGTTGTTGCAATTAGTTTTAGACTTATGTAGTTAATTTTTGGCTTATCTAATTACTTGTTAGTTGCATAAGTCAAAAATTAGTTGCAAAATCGATAGTAGAAAATAAGATTTCTTTTAGTGATAGCAAGACATTTTGTGAAGGATATGCATTTGGGAAGCAACATCAACCACCATTTCCATCACATTTTGTCCATCAAAAAGGTCAAAAGGCAAACTTTTTAAATCACAAAGTCATTTGTGATCCAATGAATTTTAACTCTTTTGGAAGACCACAATACTATACATGTTCTATTCAAGGAAGATTTTAGTAGCTACAAAATTTTGTACTACATCAAGCAAAAATTAGATGCTCTTGCTTGTTCCAAACAAATGTTGTTTTTAATTGAATAGAAAGATTATGTAAATGATATTGTGAACATCATAATGAATCACGTTCAAAGGTGAATTTGTTAATGCCAAGTTTACTCAACTTCTTGAAAAATGTGACATCAAACATGAATTATCTATTCCTATAGTAGATTGGCTTTATTGAAAGAGGAAATTGAACTATGGTAAAACTTGTTAAATGCATGCTACATGTTGTAGGACTTCAATTCAAATCTTTGGCAATAACATTTATTGTGGATGTGCATGTTCTTAACATAATTGTTACACAAAATTTACATGTTAATCCTATTGAAGCTTTAAATGGCATCAAAGTTGATGTGATTCATACACACACATTCCAAAATAGTTATGCAAGAAGTTGGACTCCAAGAGTTGAAAATGCATTTCCATATTGGGAAAGTTCAAAAGGATGCCATTTATTGGATTTTTTTTTAGGTACATTATTTTCAATGGAAACATGACTTTTAATAAGAAAACTATTCATCCATAGTCTCACATTATGGATTCACATGTTTTAGTTGTTTGCTTTTATGTCTTTTAAGGGTCAAACATCAAGTTGTTGACTTTCCCAATTGAAATCCATAGATAGTCTTTGCCTATTGAGGTTACTATAGTTGACAATTTGATAGAGCAACATCTACTACAACAACCAAAGGTTGACAATTTGATGGACTAACATTTATAAAAAGTACCAACTTTTGTTCATGATGACAAACTATGTTCTCCAACCATTGATCCCATCGACTAGATTGAACCTTTACTTCATTGTGTTCAGTCTACATCACCTCCTATTGAGGTTGTTGACAACATTTTCAAAAGACCCATAAGAAGACCCATGAAAATTTCTAGTCCTTTTCAACATTATGGTGATTGAACTTTTCATAAAGAAATATTCACTTCTTTTGCTAGCATTACATAACTAGTTGAAATGTCCAATGAACTTGACAATTATCAAGTTTTATCCACACACATTTCAATGGGAGCATGCCATGCATTAAGAATATGCATCCTTACAATGGAATGAAACAAGGACATTGATGGCTATTTGGGGACCTCTTGGAAGAAAACTGATGAAATGTAAATGGGTGTATTGAGTCGAAACTAAATCCGATGGTTCTATTGACCAATTTAAGGCATGATTAGTTGCAAATAGTTATTCTCAAACCTATGGCATATCCAATGCATTGATTATCAAAAACAAATTTGCACTTATGTTGAAGTATGATACTATATGCACTATTGTTTTTGTTGTTGTAGCAAAATACATTGATCTACTCCAATTTGACATCACAATGGCTTTTCTTCATGAAAGCGTTGATGAAAAGATATATGTTTCAGCCCATTGATTTCATTCAACCTAGTACCAAAACAAAGGTTTATAGACTCTTAAAGAGTTTCAATGGACTTCATCAAGCTTTAAGAAAATGGAACAAATGTTTTAATGAGTTTCTTGTCAAATTTGAAGTTATGCCCACAACGTTGCAAATCCTTATGTTCATTTTTCACAAAAGCCATCACTAAGTACTACCACCATTTTTGTGGATGATGGTTTTATTGTTGACAAAGACAAATCTGAGTTAAGCTTGAGTAACTTGTTCATCAAACACATTGTGTGCTTTATGTGCTTCTCAAGTTTGGGCAATTGAAGGAAAATTGAATTTCCACACCACTTGACAATGATGTCATTCTTCATGCTACTTAAGATGATGATCATTGTGAACCAGATTTTCCTTGCCAACAAATTGTTGGGAGTTTCATGTTTTGCATGCTTGGTACGCATCCAAGCCTTACACATGTTATCAATGTCATCTGTAAATTTTCAAATTATCCCAACAAAGCTCATTGCAATGCAATTTGTTGTATTTTGCACTACTTGAATGGTACCACTACTTTTGGGCTTTGCTACGTAGTGACAAATACCAATAATCATGTGTGCATAAGTTGCAAGGAGAACACAATGATAGGAAGTGGATCTTTACTTTATCTTAATCAAGCACCTAATTCTTGGTTTTTGTGCTAGCAATTGTGTACTGCAGTTTCTAGAGCTGAAGCTGAATATGTTGTTGCTTCTTTAATTTCAAAGGAGATTGTATGGTTGCATTGACTTTTACTTGATATTGGGTTTCCATAAGACAAACCTACTTTACTTATGTCTAATAATCAAAATGCATTGCATCTTGTGTTTAATCCTGAATTTCATCAGGGGACTAAACATATTGACATTTGCTACCATGTGATTTGTGACTTTGAGGAGTGTCATGAAATTTTCATGCTTGACATCAATTCTGCTGAACAGTGCACTGATATTCTCAACAAGGCTCTTATGCCCAGGACATTTCAGCATCTTCATTCCATGCTGAACTTGTTGCCATTGCCAAATGAATGAACACCAAAACCATTTCAGTTCAATGTCACATTGATCCATTCTTTTCTATAAATCAAGAGGGAGCATTGATAGTAGATGACAAAATATCGGAATAGAACTAACGAGTCTATAGTTAGCTTTGATATGACATTAGCTACTTTTGTGCACTTCAACTGCATTTCACTTTTCATTTTTTGTTTTATCACCCATTTCTTCTCTGCTGAGGTGAGTTTGCTCCATTGTGTACATGCTAAACAAATGCTCACTTTGATGCTGTACTTGTGACTACTTGTGTGCTTATTTTTCTTGAAACAAGTCTGCATGCCAGTTTTTAGCAGTTTTTGTATGGGCATCTGCTTTAAAGTTATTATTCAATGAGCTACTTGCTCTATGTCAAAACAAAGACCAGGCTTGCAGCTGACAGTTCTGGTCATAATAATGCAGATTTATTTCTGGTACAAGCCAACTATAAGCACTGGATTATGTGTTAGTATCATTTGAGCAAATTTTAAGTGATATGAGGAGCAAATTGCATCAGACATCAATCAAGGGACTTAAGGGCAGGGCAGCAATTTACTGTCAGTAACTACAGAAATTAGAAGCTTCATAAAATGTGGCAGCACTCACTTTCCAAAACAATCAACAGTGCAGCTTCTGCTCTCCCCACCTCCCATACTTGCTGCTCTTGGAGGGGAAGCATACAATCACAGAGTAATGGAGAAAAATGTGCAACCCTTGGTTGAAAAAATCGTAGTAACAGCCCATAGCTTCACCATATCATATTTCCCCACAGTACTAATCAAGAAATGCACAATCTAAAATGCACACTTCATGCCTACCAACTTTCTGCCTTCCACAAGAAATGCAAGCAAAAACTCTCAACACTATAGACAGTAAACAAGCCCTCTCCTTGCCACTGAGAGAGAATATGAACATGTGCAGATCAAGCTAAGAGTTGTGGCTTGAACCTTTGAAGTCACAGCAAGTGAATGTATGAAAAATGTTAACCAAAGTAATAGGGCCAGAGTCAACCAGTACCAACGATACACCACCATACATGGATGGTGCATGTACACCCACAGACACACCACCATAGAAGGGTGGGCATGTACAGGACACATTTTTGGATTGGGTTCTTGTTCCCAAGCTAACCTCTGCATAGCTGAGGGTTCTAAATTTGTGCCAGGGGTTCTAAATTGGGGTTCATCCAACTTCATGGCCTCAAAATGGGAAAACAGCGGTGGTGCATTAGTGGGTGCTGGGTCACACCAGCTGGACAATGGAAGCAAGGGAACCCCACTGTGGAAGTCAGTAGAACCAAACTGCAACCTAAGCATGCACACATGTCTTGACTGCTGCCAAAAAGCACATAGCTCACTACACAGGAGCACTTCAAAATGTACACACATGTCATTTGGACAAACTCTCATTCCAAGCTCTAAAGAAGACTGGAGGTGACTACAAGTTTAGCTTGGCTATGAAGACATCTTATGAAAACAGAGACATTTGTGTCCCTTACTAGTCCACTTGTGCCCACCAAGAATTTATTAATATAAAGGATTTACTCAAGTGATGGGTAGTGCAGAAGCCAATCTCTGCCAATCAACTGAATCTAGTTTTGGGATAATGAAATGATAGGATTTCGTAGAGATTATGTCTAGGTGTTCGCCAGTATATCAACCACAATCAACGACAGGTTCATCCACAATTCATATCATCAACCTGACTTTGAGCTGAAGACGGGAAAAGCAAATTCCACAAATAGATTTGCAATGTACTCCTGCAGAAAAGGCTTACTGGGATTTTCACGTGCTGTATGTAGCAGTTATGCTGCTTGGTATTTCTGGAGGTCAGTCATTTGTTAGGTCTTCCAGTGACCTCTCCACAGTCGGCTATAGTCACTGCCCTTTTAGTTTGGCCCTCAGTTGTGCCCAAGTCATTCAATGCCTCCAGTACTTCTTTTCCTGCATAAACTTGGCAAAGGATGAGAGAATCCTGAACAGAAGATGCATTAAGCAACAAGGTAAAAAATAATTGTACATCTAGCCAGCAGTGAGTTGGCTTTCAATCTGCTTACATGGCTGGGACTCTGGCTCCCCACACATAATAAAACAAAGAAAGTACCTTATGCAATTCCAATTTTGTGAATCAACTGACAGATCATTATTAGTTCTGGGATGACCATAAGAAATTCTTGGACTTCCTGGTTAACTCTGTTTCTGAGGCTAGGTAACACACCTTCGACAACTTTGCCAAACACCACATGCTTTCCATCCAATTCTGAGCAATCACCCAACGAAATGAAAAACTGCGTACCTACAAGGAAGGGTCAACAAGTCACTTGCAATGGTTTGAGAGGATGAAATCCCTTGTTCAAGAAAATCAAAAGACATATTTCAAATAGACAGCACTTCAGTGATGGATTTCTGTTCAGCAACTATAGCAAGTCATAAGTAATTCATGCCCAACCCATGTAAAAGCCTGTTGGCGAAGGCTACATTTCAGAACTGACTTGTCTAGCACAAGTAGCAGAGATGGAAGTTGCTGCTGTCTGAAAAGTTTTGTAGAAGGCTGGTTTCCTGCTAACTGCAAGTTCTTGAGATAGGGCCAACTGTATAGAGATAACTACTTGTGGATCTTAGGATGCTATGCTGGTAGGGAAGCATATAGAAAACAAAATAGGCTTGAAAATATGGATTGCACTACTGGCACCCAAGAGCTGCTGCATGCAGAACATTGTCACTGTGAGGGTAACTCTACAGCCGAACTTGTAACCTACAATCTGCAAAAGGATCCCAGGTTGAGCTGTTCACAGACCCACCGTTCTAGGTCACAAATTATCAGACAGATTTGAACAGTCTACTGCAGAGCAATTACTTCACCATCATGTGAATTACTCAAACCAAAACCAACAGCTATAAGCTTACCATTGGTATGGGGTCCAGTGTTGGCCATAGAGAGCACACCCTTGCCCTTGTGCAAAAGCTTGAAGTTCTCATCTTCAAACTTCTTGCCATAAATTGATTTCCCACATTCACCTCCCTGCAACATGACCATAACAAAATGGAAAGTCAATACCTATCTCACTTTCTGTTGATTCTATCATTTTGAAAGCCATAGTAGTAATGGGAATTGGAGCTACAAGACCAAAAGACCAACCACAGGTATAACAGACGGTCTGCAAGGATTACATAAGCTCTGGGAGCAATTCACACTCACTGACCATATCCTTGCCTAATTTTTGTAACGGAAGCTATCTTTGTTTCTGAAGTGCTCCAGAAATCTCTGAAATTTTGAGGAATGTCTGATGTGAGTCTTGAAAACATCATACACAATGCATCCCTACATGTGACAAATATTTTACATACTAGAAATCATAGTGTAAAATAAGTACCTGGGCTATGAAGCCTGGAATAATTCTGTGGATTGTGCTCCCCTGGTACGAGTTGCCATTCTCACCTGTGCAAAGGGCTCGAAAGTTTTCAGCAGTTTTTGGAACTTTGTCTGGTCGCAACTCAATGACTAGACGTCCAATGACACTTCCGTTGATCGCTAAGTCTAAGTAGCATTTGGGATGTGTGCTCTGTCCACATCCCATGTCTTTCTGTTTTTTTCCACTCCGCTGCACAGCTCCGCAAACCCTGGTAACAATAGTTACAAAAACAGGTCAATCATCATAGGAGCCCTTCCTACAATGGCAAATACACTTACTGCAGAACTCCACCTGTGAAAGCAAATCCGAATCCCGTTTGTGATTCGAAATCTACACGAGATGTCTCCCTCCGCGGCAGTCCGACAGAATTTGATCCCAGGATCTGGATTCAGGTTCTATGTCCACGTTTCACACGATCACTAACCAGGTAAAACAATCATGTCAGAGGAATGTGGAGGCGATTATGGATCTTATCCAAGTTAATGTCCGAAGAGGAGCTCCTCATTTCCTCGTGAGTTGTAATGCTGCGATCCAACAGGGGAGTTCCATCCGCCTCCTAACTTTATGTTCCACAAATGCGCTCTACAGATACAGCTTCGTAAGGAGGAAACCAATCCACATTTGTGAACCCTTAAAAGCTGGTAACAGACGCACTGAAATTCTTCACGTAAGGTCGCCAGCCGGAAATGCTACAGCAACATCTGAAACAATGAGGAAAAGATACACGGGAGACAAATGTAATTCAACAAACAACATACCTTCAGAGAAACGAAAGCGCCATGGATTTTCAAAACCGATGTTGTTCAAAAAGTACCGTCCAGTGAGTTCCGCATCCGCTGCAACTCGTGACTACAAAAGTACAAATGAGGACAGAAGCAGCAGACTTCATCAAAGTAATGCACTTTCCAAAAACCAGTAGCGAAACCGATTTGCCACCAGGCCGCTCATTTAAAAAAAAAAAAAAAAAAAAAAGGAGGGAACCACACGAGAAACACAAACCACCCACCCGCACAACAAACGAAACAAAAAAACACAAAGAACCCACCAAACAACAACCA
>Ga0116231_10000469_pt1 | contig 69825 bp, 47 predicted proteins | sample S1TSphgellanicum_2_FD_89695 | JGI IMG/M metagenome (GOLD analysis project Ga0116231, IMG submission 89695) | Host-associated microbial communities from peat moss isolated from Minnesota, USA - S1T2_Fd - Sphagnum magellanicum MG | ecosystem: Host-associated > Plants > Peat moss > Unclassified...
GCACAGCAGTACCATCACAGGGTGATCTGTTTATGGGTCTCTTGGTTTGAGGGTGCTATAGCATGCTAGCAATTGCCAATCACCTTGTCACAATGCAGCCTGATCAGGATATTGGGATGCCAGATATAGGGTCAGCAGTTCAGAAAAAACCAGTCTACCTGCTCCTCTTGTATCTGATTTGCTGTGGCCTTGACAGATCAAGAGGCTTTTGCATATTGTTAACAGCTGAGCCGGCGACATGTTGATGATTTAGTAATATGGGCCCACTTCTGTTCAGAAACTCTACATTCTTCTACTCAGGCTGTCCTCATAGTTCTATATGATCCCATGACTCAAGGACTCCTAGGCCTTAGCAGCATACTATCATCCATCACAGTAAAAAAAAAAACTGAGGATCGTGAGAGTTAAGAACCCTTAAGTTTCTCATTTTCCTCTGTAAGCTTCTCCACTTTGGCATCAAAAATTTCAACATCAGTAGGCATTTCTTTGGCAGCCTTAGCTGCTTGGCCAACAGCAAATTCACTAGATTTTTGTGCCTTCATAAGCTGAGCATTTGTAGCCAATGTTTAGGCATGCATTTGCTGTAATGCTCCTTGCAGCTTTGCAATCTCTTGTGCCTTTGCTTCCTCCATGTCCACCTATAAGCATGACCGAGAAGAAAAGAACCAAGATCCTGGGAATTGGTTAAGTTCTTTAATTGAGACACTCAAGGATTATAAAAACACACAGCAAAGAAGAACATTCAACATGTTTTCCAGTTGCCAACAAGAAACTGACACCTTCTGACAGATACATTTCCATCTATATACTTAATAGCTATCATGAAATTCTTCAAAATACCAACTCAGTCCACACTGAGAGGATTTTGGAAGAAAAGAAATTAACAAATGGCAAACTAACGGAGAGCATGCCTAAGTAAAAAGCTCTTCTGTTTTGAAATTTCGGCGTGGAATGATGTACAAATTGCTGTGACTCACTGAAAATTATCGATTGAGAGGGTCTCCTCACTCACAATTCTAGAATCTCACTAAAGTACAAATAATGAGCTGACCTCTTCCCAAATTTTGGTGTCAAGTTTCAAGATTGAAGTTGCATAAAAATAAAGTTTAGTTATACCCGCATGCACTTTTCAAGTTGCAAGCACCACGTGAGCTCCTCACATTGTTTCTCCAATTTTGTCTTAGCTTCTTGAAGAGCTCCAGTTTCCTTTGAAGCCTTCACAAACAAGTGATTTTATTGCTATAAAACATTTGATTATGCAACCACTTTCAGAAAAGCGTTGGTAACTGATGTGTTTGCTACTTAATTTTTGCTAAAATTGGTGCAGATGTTGGTGCTGTTGACAGGCCTTCACAAATTTTGAGATGTACGTGCGAGTCACAGTTGCAGTTATGTTGCATCAATCTGTGTTACTTGTTCCGAGGGCTCAAGTTTCTTGAGATAGTAAAGAATTATAGTGGGCAGGATCCACGAGGATTGGGGTCCTATTCTCCCACTCTTCATAATAGTAGTTGTTGGGTTTGTGGAATTTTCTTGACCTTTTTTGCGTTTGGATTCAGTGTTGTTTCCCTTCTTTCCTTGGTTGTTAGCATTTCATCTTCTCCGTGTTGCATTACGACAATTTGCGTCAAAGCGTCGATGTCCTCGCCGCATTTCCATTTTAGCTTGAAACTAATCTCTTTAACTTCTGTTTAAGCCTCAACTTATCACCACTTAAAACTACTGACGAGAAACATGGTCTTGCCGACAGATCTTATAACCTGTTTTTTAGCCTCACCACCCAATTTGAGTGCATAAGTGACTACATAGCTGCAATCTGCCTCCACAAAAAAAAAATGGAAGCCTTAGTTACACCCCGTTCAGATGCTTGACTTGCCAATTAAGCCTTCACATGGGTCTATTTGTGGGTATTCTTTAGACCTTGGCCGGTTGAAAAAAAAAATGCTACATCAGATCGGTCGGTTATTTTTTCCAATTTCCCGATGTTGCTCAACTGACAATAATCCCTTAAAACATTTAGTCAGATTTGGTGATGTTCAAAGTATGAAAATATAAAAGTTTTATCACTGCATGAGACTCCGGAAACAAACTGACGTCAGATGATTGATTGGGTTGTTTCTTTACTTGTTCATGGAGTGTCCTTGCATAGGCCCCTCTTTTGCTGAATGTCTATGGCCTGGAGGCTTACCCTACACCGAACACCCTCAAACACTTTTTGGATTTGTAAAATCAGGGGCTTACTTAGTGCAATATCATGCTTCCTGGATCGGTGGGCACTGGACACTTTCATTTAAGATCCTGTGGGAGCAGGATTTTCTGCATGAGACCCTTGAGCAAGGGGGACGGCAAAACCTCCGGTTCCACCGTCGGCTCGTAGGGCATTATGTATATAGGGAAGGGTCTAGGTTTAGACCCTTCTGGATTTGAGATCCCCCAACCTAAACCCTCCTGGATTTGAGATCCCCCAACCTAGATCCTTCTGGATTTGAGATCCCCCCGGGCTGGTAAACTGCCAGTTCCTTGCCAGTCATTTCATGAGCACCGGCAACTCTTCGAAAATGTTCCAAAACCCAGAAAAAGGGGTTCTCTTGAATCTAAAAATGTGAAAGAACCAGAACCTGAGACTCTGGGATTTTGAAAATTTTCAAAAAAATTGGAACAGGCGGTTCTTTGACTTCTAAAATTTAAAAAACCTGGTATTGGAGGTTCTCGACAAAATTGAAGAACTGCCCAAGACACGTCTTAAGTATCGCACACAAGAATCCAGGGTACTGAGGTTTTGGGTTGCTGCATTTATAAGAAACTCCGGCTATTCCGACTGATCGAGGAAGTTCACAGATATTGAGTATGCAAAAAGAAACTAAGCATCTCCGGCTGCTAGAATCATATGGTGACGGATTGAGTTTGTAGGCCAGAAAACTATATGTATGAATCCTTATCTGATTTTAAATGAAAGAACTTACTAGCCCAGAAACGCACTACACAATAGAACTCAAAAGTTGCATGCCAGCAAAAAGAGTAGTTCTACATTTGCTGATCGACTGATCAGCGACAAAGCCACAAAATGTTGCTGCTACTGCTGCAATAATCGATTCCTATTCTACTGATGCAACCTCTATGAACGTGTCCATAAGGAGAGAAGGTATTTGTGGTCATGTTCCCGAGGAATGGGGTGCCTTAAGCGCACCTCGACGAGCTCCAAATACCTGATGCTGATGATATTTCCCCTAATGTATCTGGCCCTCTGAAGAGATTCCGCTGAAGCTCCATGAGATGTGTCAACATCTATGTTATTGTAGGTCTCTTTCTGGTACATATTTTTATGCAATAACTCCTGTTTGGGCAGCAACCTCGGCAGCAAAATCCATGTTCCGTTTCTCGATCCCCTCCCCAGAATTGAACCTCGTGAATCTTCGAACTTGGATATTTTCGCCCAGTGTTGCTACCATCTGCTTCACGAGGTCCTTCCCCAAAATTTTGTCATTCCTGATGTATGGCTGCTCCGGCAACACGAGTTCCGCCATCATCTTGGCTACCCCACCTTCCACGATTTTGCCACAGATGGCCGCAGGCTTTGTAGCCAAATCCTCCTTCCCGAGGTCAATGTCTCCTTCTCAACTAATGCTGAGGGGATATCTTTGACGCTCACATATTGTACCTGGGGGGAAGAGGAAATGAATTTGTGTCAGTACGTCACCTTCTGACCGATCAGAGTGATCTAATTTGTGGTATGATAGAAAAATTTCCACCACTGTATTACAAAATAAGCCGTACCTCATGGTTAAGAAGACATGTTATATGACCCAATTCTGATCTTCATCCTCTCAAAGTGATGAAATCTAGCTGTTTCAAGTGATAGGTTCAAGTTCTCCAAGTCGTTTGCAACAATCAGAGTGACCAACTTGCGTCACCATTGATTTAGGAGCTGATTTAGTGCCACGACCAGTTGGCAGGCTACAATTTCCCGTTGACCTTCCTGGTGTCAGGAGCTCAGAGGTGCAAGTGCAACTTGCATACTTGATTAAAAGGGCATGGATCTTGTAAGTAACACCATGATCCTCTTCAAAGGTAGGTGAGATCACATTGATGTGTGAAATCTGATTAACTTTGTTAACACTTGCCACCACAAGTCGTCCCATGACCTTGTTTTTAATGAATCCTTGTTTCTTCATTTCGGCTTGGTGCATATAATGTCATGCCATAGTTGACGCACTCCCAAGTCCCGGGTTGAACCCACTTGAGGGTCCAACTATGTGTAGTTGCGGAAAAATGGGACTTGAGAGGCGCTCCCAAATTCCAGCACTAAAGAGGGGTAGAGGGGCGTGCTAGAAGTCCCGGGATTAGACTAAGAAGATGGATTAGAAGATCAAGCACGAATCTGCATCCAAAACCAACCACAAACAGGTTCACATTCGGAAACACCCTTGGGTGTTGGGACAAGCCACGGGCAACTTGGATTACTTGACTCACCATGGCCCGAACTCGAGGGAAGCCACCACCTTCCCCCATATAGTATTCTCTGCAGCTCTCCATCGAGGCTACATTCAAATGGCCTTTTTTTCCCAAGACTCCCAAGTTGAAATCCCGAAATTGTCTCGGGTTGGAGTCCTGGGACTTTGGACGGCCACAGCTCCTCGCCCCGAGCTCGAATCGAGACGAGCTCTAAACCAAAGTTGTAGCTCTTGTCGAGAGCTTTCCAACACCATGTCGCACTCCTTGAGGCGACGTCGGGAAGAGGTCGATTCCTGACTTTTAGTGGTCAAGAGTCAAATTGGCAATTTGACTCCCGACCCTTCTTTTGCCCATAACTTTGGCTGAAGATGTTCGAATGGGCAATGCAAGGCCATTTTTGACATCTACGTTTCAAGACCTTTCCATTGATATAAAGAACGCACTGAGGCGAAGAGATTTGACCCCTCAAATCATCTTCTAAAATTTTGGGAGTCCCAGAGGATTCTATTTTCCTATCTTTGGGAGTGTGAGTTGCCTTCTCACACTTAGCCCCAAAGTGGGGTTACGACAATAGTCGTGGTTAGTCAATCGATGCGGCACCCCCTCAAACCCTTGGTCTCAAAAGAAAACCCACACTTCATAGCTCCGTGATAAGACTTTATGCTAGCTTGTGTGTTTTGATTTGAATGTGGGATTTTATGAAGCTCAAGCATCCAAAGCTTTCCATGAACATGCACAACATACTTTCAACCCATGATGTAATTTGAGTATATGTGAAAAGTGAACATGTATCCATGTAATGCATCCATAACAAAAAGGTTTTAAATTCTGCCATACTTGGAAAGGGGTTTCTTTACTTATTGAGTTGGCAATAATAAGCCCAAAAGTAGCTTATCCAAGCAACACTAAGTTGTAAATTATCAAAACTTTCCACTGCCATCTCCTTCCCATGTGTTTTGAAATCACTAATGGTCTCATTTGGGTTGATGGACATGAACATCACCATGTGGAGGCGATCAAGTATTGCACATTTGACCTTTAAATCCTTGATTTTTTCCATGGAACGTAAATGCCATGCTTTTAACACATGCCATGCGTTAAAAACAACTGGGACATGATTTCGACCCCACACAATCCTACCATGGTACACCCAACATTAGTGTGTTTACCATGAACAATAAATATGTTATGGAATCCTTAAGTTAACATAATACCAAAACATAAGACTAAGCAACAAAAAATATAAATCAATGTACATCTTACCACAATGTTTTAAGTTCTTGGGCATCATCCACAATGAAACATGATGGTCTCCAATTTGGCATATGCAAAAGAAGCTTTGCATGTAGGGAACCCTACCATTCCACCAAGTCTTCACATGTTTGCTGACTCATGATAACCAAGCAACTAACGCCCCTATGCGATGAAAATCAAACACCATTAATGTGAATAAATGGTACTTCACATCATTGGTGCCAACCATGGCATCCATGGAAATAAACTTGTTGTGACCGAATTAGAACATGGCCTGAAATTACATGGGTGTTCAAATCCCTATGGTTAAAGGGACATGAATCCCATTCACCTCACCTACATCTTGGAAATAAAAAACATCATTAGGATAAACAAAAACCCATGATTGAATGGAAAACATCAGGTTTGTGTGCAAGTGCCAAATGCCCTTTTTATGCTTTTGGTCCAAATAAAATGTATCTTGGAGTTGTCCGAAATCATCTTGAATCATCCACTCACTTGCATTCACATGTGCCCACCAAATTTCTTTGTGCTTATCATAAATTTGTTTCATGGTGTACTTTAACCCTAATTGGGTCCATAAAAATTCCAACTTATGAAATACATGTGGAACATATGTTGACTTCCGTGATGTGGACCTTGGGTCACATGCACTATGAGTAGAATTAACATTGGCTCGAGTATGAATCTAATGGTAAAAAATGACTTCCACCACATGGCTATGTGTAAAGCTTCTTGATGGAAAAATGGGCCAAACAAATGCGCTTGATTGACCTCATGTGGTTAGGGTCTTCGCAGTGGTTTTTCGGCCCATAACCACATTCATACCTACAAAACAAAGTTTCCATTCAATCAAATCAAAAGACACAAGAACAACTAATCTTAGAACTTGCAAAAATGACCAATGGAAAGGGTTTATAGGTTTTGAAACCATACAAAGTATGTCCAAAATGATTCTTTATCATTGGTTTTTTTACATATTGTTGAAGGAACAAATTGTTGGAAATGTTCCACTCAACCATAGTTTGCATATCCCCTCGTTCACCCTACAAAAACTTAGAGACATGAATATGGGGGATGTATGCAGCCTCAATTGCCACCTTGTTTTTGCCTCCATGCCTAAACCCATCTTTTCACACCAAGTGTACATTCGAAAAAGGTGACTTTGTTGGGTTTTAAATCTCGATGGATTGGGACAATGGAGTTTGCCCCATGCTTTGAATTGCCAAAGGAATAACCCTATAATAAGAGTCCCTAACTTGTGAAACCCATGGAATACCTTCACAAGTTTATGAATTGTAATAACCTTAATCAACAAAGCCATTAAACCCTAATCAACAAAACCCCTAAACCTTACAAGTGAAACTTACCACAACCAAGCAAACAATAGTTTACAAATGGGAAAAAAATCACATAACTATCTTATGGCTATCTAGATTTAAGCAAAAAAAACACACAAATCCCTATCCTCCTAAAGACAATCAATTGAATATATGTGGGGCTTTCAATCTAGATGTGCAATACCCACATGCAATTGATACTTCAATGACCATCCATATGCAAGGGGGAACAAAATACCCTAGGTAAAAACAAAAATAAATAAAATCACTAATTAAACCCTAATTTGAAAAAATTAAATGAAAAAAAATGAAAAGAAACCACAATGTGTTTCTTACCTCTTACTTTGGTCTTTGCTTGTGAGCTTTTCTCCACTCTCTTTGAGATAAAAAGAGAAAACAAATAAGTGTATTGTGGCATATATGTGCAAATGCCAAATCGCCCCCAAAATCCATATTGGGTCTAATTTTAATTAGGCTTAAAAGGTGCAAAAAGTCATAAATATTTATTGTCTCCATAACCCAAAATTCTAAAACCCTAATGCTAATATAAATAATTGTTAAATCTCAACAACATTGTTTAAGCATATCATTAAAACAAGCAAATCAAATTATTTTATTTAAGTTCTATCGTTTAATCTAGGCCCCCCATGTGTACAATATGCATTAAATGTGTTGGCTTTGCAATACCCCCCCCATCATGTAAAACATTCCCGGTGAAAAACTTGTAGTACCCTAATTGGGGGGTTTCACATACTTTAGATTTTCAAAAGATTTTGCAATACCTTCATAACACATAAAAACTACATGTTTACAATTGATGCTTACTTGTAATACCCTTACACAAGAGGATGACAATTACTTTAATCTTGCCCTTATTAATTTTTTTCAATGAATAGACCAAGTTCCATGTAATACCTTCATTTTATTTTTCCTGATCATTTTCGACCATTGGGGGGTCTATTGGACTACCAACCAAATGGGTAGGTGTAGCCATGTAAGTGGGGTTTGGTAGGTACCCATTTAAAATGTTGGTTGGTAGATTGGTGGTAGGGCGGGTAGGTGAGTGGGGATGAGAGTAACACATTTTAAATTGATAGGTGAATAGGTATGTGGTGGGGTAGTAGGTGGGTGGGTGTAAAAAATTTCAAAAGCCAAAAAAAAAAAAAAAACGAATGTGGGGCAAGGGTGGGCTCCATAATATATCTTTTGGAATTTGGAAGGGTATTGCATAGCCCTAGCAAAACCTAAAAGGCAAGCAATACCCACATCATTTTACAATAATATTGTAAACCATGAAAGAATTTTTTTAAAAATAAACTAAAATATTCCATGCTCACTATATCATGTTAAACATATTGATTCAAATAAATGAGGGTATTGCAAAGTTCTTCACATTGATGTTAAAAGGTCCATCTGAACGAAATTATGGAATTCAAATGCAATATTTGCATTCTTAAAATATTTGCATTCACTTTGAAACTTGGAGGAATATTGCATAACAATAACAAAACCTAAAGTCCTAAGTAAGACCTTTCTATGTGCTTCAATGTTGATAATCAATCCTTAATATTCACAATGACAAGCTTAAAGATAAAATTAAAGTGTAATATGATTTCATTATTTCTCATCAAGGGAACTACAACAAAAGTTGTTTTTCAAGATTGCTATTGGTTTGCCACCAATTTGTTACAAGTGGGAAAGTGTAGAAAAGGACTCGTTAGCTCTATATATCTCCTTAAAGTTAAAAAATGGCTACCAGATCCATGTGAAAAAAAACCTTGTTCATTATTACCACCTTTTCAAAGACATCTTAATGATTTAATTCTTACTATATTTGTAACAAAACATTGATGACATCGGCATCATAAGAAATTTCAATTTAGCTTCATATTTTGTTAAGTTGGGTTTGAATGGCTCTTGCATTATAATTCACATATTTAATCACAACCAACAAAATTTGAAATACTTTTTCAGTTGATGTGTTGATGCAAACATGGGGTCTGGTTTTTGGGTAATTCTTCATCATCTTCATTTTCACCAAAACTAATCAACATCAAGGAATCATCATCTTGATAAGAGTGTTTTTCATTCTTATTTGTTAACTTGACCACCTTGTCATCATCATCATCTTCATCCTTGTCCTCTTCATCCTTCTGCTTGTAGTTTTCATCATCTACAATATTTTCCTCCTCAATGTCATTTTTAGAATCATTTTCATTAGCCTTGTCATTTGCACTCAACACTACTTTTGTCATCCCAAGAACTTTCACAATGATACTAAATGGTGAGGTGATTGTGAAGAGGAACTTGTTATCACCTTGAGCTGATTATCAATTGCAAATGCAATCCATCTAATTGTAAAGTAACCACATGAGTTTTGAAAATGGCATGCCACCCATACTTTACCAGCCATTTTTTGCCACTTGGACTTGTCATACTCACACCTTTTTAAAGAAAACTTCCATGTTGTTGCATGAAGCAACATGGAATCTCTTGCAAATCAAGCAATATGCTTGTCAACATTAAGTTAAGTAACAATTATCTTCTTGATTATTCTAAAGCTTTTCATGTAAGTTCAAACGTGTTTGAAATTTGTAAACCCAATTGTCTAATATGTTCTTTCATTCATGGTTTTGGTTTGTCACTATCAACATGTCCAAACATTGCTCACTAAATATGATGAATTCCTTGCAAAAGAATATATATTGTAGGACACCAAGTATTTGACAAAAGTTGGAAACATAGAACATGAACTAAAACAAATTTTCGTCATCTCTTTAGACCTCGAGGTTTTGTTGTTGACCTCATCAACATTGCAACTTTGTGTTCCTACTTGTTGAGCATGAGGTCGATCAAAGGCTAAAGATGGTAATGTTTTCTTCTTTGGAGTTGCATGTGGTTGTTTGTGTTTTTGGCCACAAACCTTGTTTTCCTTCTTGACTTCTCTGGTTCCATTAAAAACATACATGTGAAATTTTGAATGTGCCCTGAGGGAGATGATGATATGGTCACCTCTTTCCAATCCAACAACATGAATGATGTATTGCCAACCTTGCTCAAAAAAAATTCTAGATCAAATTGCTTTTCTATAACCTTTAAATGAACCAACAACAGTCGACCACTTAGTAGCTTGAGGTGAATGTTTTCTCCAAACCTATGTCCATATTCTTGCAAAAAGATTGTAGGGATCAAGCAACATCTTTTCCTTCATGATGGAATGATTCATTTCAAAATTGACCCAATGGACAAGACTAAATGTTCAAGATTTGTAAGGAAAGCAATGTATAGCAACTTTGAAAGAAAAAAAAAATCACAATTTTGGAGCACTACCTCTTGAACTTTCCAAAGTTTGTGTGGACTCATGCCTACACTTGTGGGACCCTTTGACTTTCACCCCCACGCTCGAGACCCTTGACCCCCACACGGACTAACTTTGAAAGGTTGGAACTTGCTTGTTGTTTCACTCTACATGTTTAATTTTTTTGTTTTCATGAGGTCATTGCATATCAATAAGTACTCAAGGAAAACCACAACAAAAAGAATAAAATAAAATTACAAAATCTAACCCAAGTTTGGGTTCTCAAAAACTCTCTAAATTGGTATTGCACATTCAATGTTACACACACTAACCATGGCATTGCCAATGCTTTCAATGGGTTGATGATTTCTAATAAAATTCATGTAATGTAACAACCACCTTTGATGTAGGGGATGCATGAAAATGGAGACAATACTGTGATTAAAAAATTATTTTGGGTTAAACTTTCTATAAGTTGATAGTATCTTAGTTTATAATCATCATACATGCAAGGATTTAAATAGTGGATCATGCCACATCCATTATAAGATGATTACATACCATACCCTAACTAATGAATTCAATTATTACTTTCAAAACATTTGGAGCACAAATTTTAAACAACCAGAAGTACTAAACTTACATAATATTAGTAACTTATATTTCAAACTTCGGTTAAAATATTTCAATTTACATAGAAATAATATTCAATTACATGCATTAATAAAATATATAACATTAATAACTTATCTTTTGGAATTTTTAATTTTCATTAAAAATAAATTTTACAAATTTTACAAAAAAATTGCACTATACACAACCATGGGTTTATATATATAATTTAAATTTATTATATACTTTCTAATCAATTCTCATCTTATTTTATTTAAATATGAAGACATTCATGTATATAAAATGAATCAACAATATAATTCCATGATATCATTAATTATATAGAATGTATTACTCGATATGTTAAAATAACAATATATTTAGACCACTATTTAAGCCAATATTATACATCATAAAAAATAAAATTTACATAAAGACGTGTTATATCTTTATAAAATATAAAATATTACCAACCTACTAGGTTTTAGTAGGGCTATGCAATGCCCCTTCACATGTCAAAATATATGTTATGGAGCCCAATGTATTTTTGGGATACCTTGGGAGGGGTAATGCATGTTCATTGAACCTTTTTGGGCATGAACAACATCCTTCTATCAACCACAACCAAAATAAATCAGCCCATGGCTTTTATAGTGTAAGCCCAATGAAGGTAATGTATCCCTTTTAGGTTTTGGTAAGGTTAAGCAATATTCTTCCAAATTTCAAAATATATGTTGTGGAGCCAATGTATTTATGGGATACCTTACATGGGGTATTGCAAGTGTATAAAGTAGTTTTGGGCATGAACAATACCCCTCTAAAAGTGACATAAACCTTTGGTGTTTAATTACAGAGTACCCTAATGAAGGTATTGGTTTCCTTGTAGGGCTATAGATACCCCGTCACATGTCAAAAGATATGTTATGGAGCCCAATGTATTTCTAGGATACCTTGAGAGGAGTATTGCAAGCGTATTGAGTAGTTTTGAGCATGAATAATACCCCTATGATAGCCTAGACCAAAATAATTTAGCCCATGGTGTTTACAATGTAGTGAAATGACAATATTGAGATCCTCATAGGTTTTGGTAAGGCTATGCATTACGCCTTCATGTGTCAAAAAATATGTTATGGAAACTAATGTATTTATGGGATACCTTGAAAGGGGTATTGTCATGTGGCCCTATGAGGGTATTGTAGTGTAACCTAATGAGGGTATCACAATTTAAACCATTGAGGGTATTGCATTCCTTTTAAATTTTGTAGCACTATGCAATACCCTTTGAATTGTCAAAATATATGGTATGGAGCCCAAATTATTTCAAGGGTGCATAGAATGGGGTATTGCATGTTCATTGAGTATTTTGCTTTATGAACCTAAATACAACATAAAATTAAATGCGTCTAAATTGAACTCGAGTTTTGTATCACTTTGATTATCCATTTGGTTTGCAATACCCCCATGGAAAACATTTTTTGAGCATAACTTGCAATACCCTTATATACAAGGTGTTAAATATTTTAATCATCCCCTTATTTATTTTGTTTGAATGAAAGAAAGCAAGCTCCATGCAATACCTTCATTTTATTCTTTCCTCATTGTTGTCAACCATTGAGGGTCTATTGTAGTGATAACCAGGTAGGTAGGTGTACCCATGTAGGTGGGGTTTGGTAGGTACCTACTTAAAGTGTTGGTAGGTAGGTTGGTGGTAGGGTGGGTAGGTGGGTGGGGATGAGAGTAGCACATTTTAAATTTATAGGTGAGTAGGTAGATGAGGAAGAGTTTACTTTTAATTTAAATATATAGGTGAGTAGGTCGATGGGGACCAATGGGGGGTAGTAAGTGGGTGGGTGGGAAAAGTTTCAAAAGTAAAAAAAATAAAAAATCGGGTGGGGGGCAAGGAGAAAATAAAGTTGCAAAAAATGAAAAACTAAGATTAGGGTTGATAAAGGGTTGAGAAAAGGAAAACGACAAAAGTCAACAGGGGATGGCACAAGGATAGAAAAGACAATCCTATCAGTGCACCATCCATCCACTTTGGTGCATCAATGGGTTCTGGTTCACTCTACCATTTTGAAAGATAGGCATTTTGCTTTTAGAAATGCCCATGTTGTTTTTTTTTTATGTTTACATGTAATACCCGATGGATACCCATGTTGTACCTATGGGTATCACGATAAAAAACTTAAAAAATAAAAAGTATGTTGAGTTTTATTCTGAATAACAACCCACCCCTAGGGCTTTACATTAAGCTAGAGTGGACCAACACCCAAATGGTACCTTCATCTATTTGAATGAGGCCTCTTAGTGGCCATATTAAGCCCCAAAAAATTAGATTTGAATTTAGACAGCCCAATTTAGTCTAAGTATGGATATTGACAATATTTTTAAACGATATAAATGGATTTTTACCATGGTACCGTAGATGGTGCGCTGCTAGTTGTCGAGTCAACTAAAGGTTCCTACATGGAAAATCTTTTGCCCAAGGTTGGTTTGCTTTGAAGTGATCTTGAATAGTAGAATCCTTGCCTAAGGATGATTCAGTCAATTACAACCTACATATGCTAATTCATGACCCAACTCTAGACCTCAAAGTTAAGGAATGTGTCCTAAAGTTCTCTAATACATATGGTACCTATTAGGTTAGATAAGCACTTTGTGACCTAATAATTAAATTTTTTTGGCAAATGGAGTTAGGCAAACCTCTTCTATTTTTCAAACTATTAGGTAAAAGGATAATCACATTTTTTCAAACTTAGGCCTTTGAAGACCCAAACTCGAATCTTCTACTTAGGACTTTAGTTTAGGAGGAAAATGAAACATGAGATTCTCTCTTTATCATTATAGAAGTGTGAAATAGGGTTTGTTAACTTTGCAATATGTCATTGCTAAGTACACCTTGTGCATCCTTTGCCCCTCCTTTTCTTACAATATTTCCTTGTTTATCTCATTGTATGAATAACTCTATTGTTTTTGAAACTTTTGATTCTTTTTTTGAAGTTAAGCCAATTGCCCTCATAATTTTTAACACTTCATGTGAAATGCCTAAATAATTATTAGGCCAAATTTTCTTAAATTAATTTTGGCCTAACAGGCCGATCAGGCATGGGAGTCCATTTAAATGAGGTATGTGAGGCCCTATAAAAAAATGCGCCCTAAGTCTCTTTAGTACATAATGCCCTTGAATGGGGTATGTGGGGCCATCCAAAGACTAAGGTAGTTATGGTTTGGCAGTGCTTTTGTACTTGTTGCAAATATGTATTAGTTTTCATGTGGCCTCATCTTTTTAGTCCCCTTATAAGGCACAATGGACAAGTCATCTTGGGAGACCCTTGGCTTAACCACTGTTCAAAATCCACATGCCCATTGTGCAAAATCAACATTTTCATTGTTTGAATCCACATGCTCATTTGTGCAAATCACAAAAACTATTATGGTATGAACATGCCATGTACACACCATTTGTGCCCATTTTGCTACATCTTTGGAATTTTTGGCTTGCGCAACCAAGTTCACCCAAATTCCTCACAAGCACCTTGGAAACCAGTACATTATGAAACATGTTGTGTATAGACAGTATAGGGGTATTGTGTGCCCATTTCACTATTAATGTAAATTTTTTTGGCTTGGCCTATCAACTTCACCTAATTACTCACAAGGACTTTGAAAACCATTTCCTTAAGGGACATGTGGAGTACATGCCATTGTGCCTACTTGGAAACTTTGGCTCTAATTCATGACAAGCACCTAGAAAACCATTACAAAAATGAACATGTCAATGTAGGCCATTGTGCTGATTTCATTGGCCATTTGAGAATTTTGGATTGCGCACATTTCCTATTGGTGCCTAACCAAGCACAAGGGCCTATACCCAACAAGTTCCATCTAATATATTAATTCAGCAAGTTAGTTAGTTAGTCAGTCAGTCAATGACGGTGGGCTAGCATGGGCAGGCTGGGCACGGGAGAGGTTCAGGTTCATCCACAACAAGTTCAGGCATCCAGTGGATGGATGGTGCACCGGTGGGTGCTGAATCACTCTGGCCCAGTGTGATCCGATGGAAACTGGTGTTCAGGCATCCAGTGGATGGATGGTGCATCGGCGGGTGCTGAATCACTCTGGCCCAGTGTGATCCGATGGAAATCGGTGTTTAGCAGCAATTGGAAAAATATAAAGAATCGTCGGGGCGAGGGGGGGTATGTCAGTTATTTCTTGGAATGGCCCGTTCCGCCACGTAGGAAAAGAAAGTATGTTCCCATCATACCCAATAGGGCACGAACGCATGCTTTCCCATCACTGTGGGGCGCTTCTGTGAATGAATGAATGAATGAAAGATGCCCTCCGGTTATCATACCGGGTATGCACCACTCACCTAGCGGCCGCTTTTTAAAATTTTCAAACAATCGGTGTGGCTATATAACCACAGTTCCCAAATTTTCAGGAAAAAAAAAGAAAGTCTAAGAACCAGTGCGTTTTTTTACCAGTTCTTTCGTAAAAGCTCTAGTTCTTCTTTTGAAAGAACCGGAACCGGTGATTATTTGATTATGGGGAAAAAAATTCAAAGAACCGGAACCAACACTGGAACCAACCACCATTAGTGGGTTATTAGAAGGGTGGTTCTTACCATTCGTTCTCACGGTTTTCAAAAAATCAATGAACTAAAATATGGAACCGGCGGTTCTTTATATTTTTCCAATTTCCCATAGTCATGACTTTCTGAAATGGCAGAATGTTGTTGAACTTTAGGGTTTCAAGGGTCGTCATCAAGGGTCATCGCTGCTTCAGTGCCGTGTTGTGCCTTGCAGGCACGGGTTACCACTAGTAAGAAATAATACCCTAGGCCTTTCTTTAACATCTCACCTTAACTTGCATCATTTGACCTATTTTAGTTGAAGTTGAGCAATGAAATCAGTCATTGCAAGTGTGGGGGCAAGTAACTCAAGCCTTTCCTTTTTGTTCTTTCAAAACTCATGTTTTAAACTTGAAACATCATGTTTTAAATCTTTTGACACCTTTGACAAATTTTAATTGTTCTTTATTTTGAATTGTGATATCTTCTTTGATTTTTACCCAAATGTTACATTGTAAATGACATTGGAAATGTCTAAAGATCCTCTACAAATTTTGTTCACATGTTAAGATCATTTGGTAATAAGGAATTTTTTTTTGTCCCTTTGAATATTGAAATGTTTTAAAACCACAATCCTTTAGTTTGACCAATAATATCTTGGTCAATTTTAACCTAAATGTTATGTTGTAAATGGCGTTGGAAACAGTCACAAATGTTTTACAAAGTTTTTTCAAATGTTAAGATCATTTAATCAAGAGCCAAAATGTTGTGCTCTTCTAATTGTTGAAATGTGCCATAATCAAAGTCCCCATTTTGATTGGCAATATCTTTTTTCATTTCTAACCCAAATGTTACCTTGTAAATGACATTAAAAGTACCAAGAGATGCCCTACAATGCTTCTTTAAATGTTCAAATCATCAAAATGTTCAATTGTCCATAACCAATTTGTTTGCCTAGGTAACTTATGAATGAATTTGTAAACAAAATAAAATAAATAAAAATAAAAATAAAAATGACAATAACAAGACGAAAAGATGAAATAAACATGAAGAAAATATAATAATCAAAATAACAACAAGAAAAAATGAACAAGAAAACAAAAATAGCAAAAAAAAATTTAATGAAAAGAAAAAAAAGAAGAAAATCAAAACTACCACAACAAAGATTTTTAAAATTTTTTTTTTGACAAGAACAACAAGAATCAAATAACAAACATAAAAAACAAAAAAGCAAACAAGGAAAAGTTTTTGAGTTGGTAAGAAAAAATTCAAACTGGTGTTACAAACAAAAAATGAAACATGGTGATGTTAAACATGAAAAACAAAAGTGCAATGTTTTCACACTTTGATGACACATGTGACACTACACCAAAGATATATATTTTTTGAATAATTCTTTAAAAAAATTTCCTTCAAAACATCAAAAGTTCGGAACATAATAAAAGCATAAACATGGTGCCTTGCCCATAGCAAGTTTCAAAATTTTCATCAACTCAACTAGGATGTCTAGCCCCATGATTGTCTCATTAAACCTTTTGATTCTCACTCTCACATTAAAAACCCATGAAACAAATAACATCATGGACCCTTTTGGTGGTCAATCTTACGTTTTCAACAAAGGTTATTGTCTATTTTGGTAGTAATGCATTGCATTGAATTTATAATCAACACTAATTGTTTTCACTACTTAAAGGGATGTTTGAAGTCACCATAATGTTACAACTTTATCTTAATTCCAATAGGTAGGGATTAAAAGTTTCCTTTTGCAATTTTAAAAATTTATGCATTAAGATATTAAATTTGTAATGTACCTTTCCAATTTCTGATTTATGGAATTCAATTTTTGAAAATCATTTTCAATGAATTCATGTGTATTAAAAGGCTTTTGTATCTCATGAATGTTAGAATGATTTCCAACAATATGATTTGAATTTAGGGTTCTTTATGAGAATTAATTACAAGTCTAATTATGTTATAATAAATTAATAGCATTTATGTAATTAAAAAATGGTGTCTATATGCTTGATGTGATCATATCTACATCTTTTCAAGGTCAATTATTTCATTCCTTTCCCCAACTCACATACATGGACATGAAAAGACACATAAAAACATTTGTTTTTTCATGTCAATGTTATTCATATTAAAATATTACCTCTTCCCAACGTAACTAATTCATTCCTTTCCCTACATGGACACAAAAAGACATATTATTAACATGTTAATACGTCTTCTTACGTCCATGTACTTATTAAAATAATTTAATATTTTTTTTTTTCAAGTCTCACTATTTAACCTTTTTCCTTACTCACCTACATGGACATGAAAAGACATATATTAAAATTTGGGATAAACAAGAATGAACTATTCAAAACCATATGAAAATATAAAGGTAAAAAAAGGATGGGATGTAGTTGACAACAACATGAATGAAACAACACTTCCATTTTAGCCTACCCACCTACATGGACATGAGAATTGAAAGCAAAATTAAACGAGAACAAATTGAAATTGAAGAAGTTCAAAGATCTTGATAAAGAGTGAACCAAGAGTGACCTGATTGTTTGCATAGTAGAAATCTTCAAGTGGAGTGTCAAGCTTAGAAGAGAGAAGGATGGTAATTGGCACCAAATTTTTTGAGATGATTTATTTTTGCTCGTGGTAGTAAGTACATGTTTTAGTGTTCATGTTAATGTTTAATGTTGTTTTCATTCAAGTATGAATGTTACTAACTTTGGAAATTTGTTATGTAGGTGGGCTCCAAGGCCATGGGGATGATGATACTAGATCATCAACACATGTCTTGTTGTTGTTTCAATTTGATAAACTAATAGTTCATTTTGACATTCTTGAGGTGCTTGAATTTGTTGTGGTTCTTTGTTCAAAATATGTCAAGGTCTTTCTTTGATTTCAATTTGATCTAGTAGATCAATGTGCTGTTATTGAGCATTTCAATGATTTCAAGAGGCTTTTACCTCAAAGTTTTAAATAGAAGAATTCTCACATAATTGCTTACCCTTTTCTGTAGAGTTGGCTTGAATTGATAAAATTTTTATTCTTACATTTTTCATTCCCATTTTTCCAAAGCTAGAATCTCAAAGCATCAAATTCATGGTGAGCCTTAACAAAACAAGACATTATTTAAGCAACTAGTGTGAAAAGGCATAAAAAATTGTTCATGAATAGACTTGCCTTCTTCAAGTGCAACTACACGAGCACATGCAATTAGCATCCTCACAGAAATGTAATAAAGTCTATCCCTGCACACTTCCCTATTCCATTTGTCAAATCATTTTTAGGCCATGCTACTTGTGCCCACATTTCACACGTCTCAATATCTTGGCAAGCCTTATGACAACATCTCAAGATGGCATTTTGCTTAATGCACTCCTAACATCCTCTATGCTCACACAATTTGTGTACATGTCAACAAGGAATTAGTAGAATATTCATTGAATATTTGAGCAAACAAAATAAAAAATTAGATGGATTTTGGATAGTAGAAGAAAATTGGTACATATTTTGTAGTATAAAAACAACCATTTGGTTTGTTTGAAGTTTCTTATCTTATAAATTGCATTCAATTGTCAACATTTTTTTGGTTCATGACTCAATAAACACAAGAAGAAATCTTGTCCTTTTCCACCTCACACATTACAACTATTATCTAATTTGACTATGTTTCAACTACATTTGGCTATTTTAAGTTTGTAAGTGATTTTTCGCACTAATTAATGATCAATCTTGTTCATAGTTGTTACATTCACTATGTTATTCATTTATGAGTATAATTCGAACCTTATTTTATCTTTTAATAATTTTAAATTGTTGATATGAAAATTGAGGTAGCTTTTAACTTTATTCATACAATGCATTATAATGGGTTAATGATTTTTTTGACATATTTTCAACATCAACATGGTACATAAGTTGAACCATCAACTTTTAACATGTTGAAATCATTATTCATGAGTTGCATTTTACATTTACCATGATTTATTAAAACACATGAAATAATTCAAGACCCTACCACATTTATATTGGATTGAATTATTGAAAATTTTCACATTTCTTCAATTATCAACATGTGTACATGAATTAAACCATTCATTTTTAATATGTTAAAAATATACTCATAAGTTGCATTTTGCATTTATTACAATATATTGAAACACATGGAACTCAATGTTTTGTAAAAATATTTGAATAGTTTAGTAAGTTTTTTCACATTTTTTGAATTATCAACGTCTTTCCATGAGTTAAATCATTCACTTTGAATTTATCGAAACCATTATTCAAATGTTGCATATTGCACCTATTAATATATATTGAAACACACATAATTTAATGCCTCACATTTATACTTGAATGAATTAATGAATCTTTTCACATTTCTTGAATTATCAACATTTACACATGAGTTGAACCATTCATTTTCAATGTGTTAAATCCAATATTCATGAATTGCATTTTACATCACCATATTTTTTTAAATGGATGTACAAGAACTAGGTAGGCCTCACATTTACATTTGGATGGGTTAATGATTAGGTCAAATATTTATGCATGTAACGTTTAAAATGCATGTAAACATCTAAATTATAATAGTTTTAATATATTAATTCTTTTACATTTTTGTAAATTAGAATGTATGTTTTTCCTTAGTTTTTAAAAACATTTTCAATTTTTTAAAAATTATGAATATTTGATGCCACACCAAAAACCTTAGAAATAAACCCTATTTTTTCCCTTTTTTTTAGTGTATGAAAAAAAATCCATATTGAAAAAAATGATTAATTTATTTAATTTAAAATTTTAAGAAGTTAAAATATTTTTAAAAAAACTTTAATTCGTTTAAAATTATAATAATAATAAATTATCAATATTTTCTACTAATTTTTTATTTTAAAATTATTAATTTTTTTTTTTAAAAATTTTATTACAAGTTTGTGTTTAAATATTTCGAGGTGAATTGTAAATTTTTATTTTTAGAAATAAAATGAATGAATAAATTATAAATGGTGATTGTATAATTACATCACTAATTAATTTATCTTTTTATTTTTTCAAATTTGTGGTGTTGTTCAAAATCATCCACAAAATGATTTAACGATGTTTTTGATTATAGACCATGTATATGGAAGTAATTTTTTTCAAAAATGCTTCTATATTTTGGCTACAAGTTTTGGAACCCATTGAAGAATTATATCATTAAAAATAAATAAATATTTTTTGGGTTTTTTAGTTCAAAAATATTTTTTGGGATGCTCATGGCCCCTTTTTATGTTTGTAAAACGATGGAAATTCACTACCAATTTTTTAAAAAAATTACATCAGTGATATTTATTTTAATGTTTTCAAAATTTTTGAATAAGGTTTGTAATGTTTCCAAATATTGAGCTTAAAAAGTTTCAAATAATTTTGATGTTTGAATTTTTTGTGTTTAGAGTTGGAAGTATTTTTAGTTTTTTATTGATTAGGAGTAACATTTTTTCTTTTGATTTTTTATCTCAAAATTTTGGCAATTTTTTTATTGTTTACATTTTTCTTTGAACTTGCAAAAATTATTCTTTTTTTTTCCCAACAAGAAGTACTAAGGTAGCAAAATTCCAAAAAGAAAAAACCATGTTGGTTGGAAAGGTGGTTTGATTCAACTATTTAATGGCGAAATTTCACCAAATTATATTTTTACTTCTATAAAAGAAATGAAGGTAAAACATATTATTAATTCATTAATAATGCTATATATATATTTCAAAATTATGTAATTAATCATTAGTATTAATGTATGATTCATGTTGTTAAACAAATATGGTATGGAGATTTAAATGGCTATATTTATTACATAATTAATTTTTCTTCTTATGACCAATTTCAGCCAATTTAAAAGGGCAACAACATTGACATAAGATTTTTTAGGAAGAAAAAAAATTTTTTTTTTTCAAATTTAAAATATATATTGTGAATTTTTTAATAATAAATTATTCTAGATAACCATAATATTGAAGAATTTAAACAAATTTCCAACTCCACAACTTGTTTATAACCAAATGCAGTTAAATCTTCTTATGGATGATTGCCATTTTAACAACATTTTACTAATAAAAAACTTTGTACCTAATCATTTTGGGGAAATAAAAACTTGCAATTCTTTAAAAAATAAATATATTTCACTTAATGTAAATAACTTTGTTAAAAAATTAATGAATGCATTTTTGAATTCACATTGAATTCACAAATATCATAGGCCAATTTAAATAAAAAGACATTTGTAAATTTATTCATGACATGTTTTTTTTATAAAAAATTAAGCTTTTACATTTGACATTTGTAAATAATAATAAAATTTTTAAAAAAATTATTGAATAAGCTTCAAGATCATGTTTCCATTTGTAGCATTTAAATAAAATTTGAAAAAGAAAACATATGTTAAAATTTGAATTCCTAAACAATTTCATGCCAAACATGATAATTTTTTTTTGTTTTGTTAATAAAATCTTGAATTGGTTTGATGGTCATGAAATTGAAACCTTGGTAAGGGTTTTTAAAGTCTTAGGTTTAAACCTTAACGAATGTGTGTATCAATGTATCTTGTATAAATGTAATATATGAAAATGTACATCATGGTGATGGCATCAAAAAAAAATTTTGGACAAAACCAAAATTTTTAAAAAAAATCATTGCATGTAATTTTGTCATGGCATGACATGAAAAAAATATAACCTGTGACTCCATGATTCGAAAAAAGAACCAAAAGAATTTGTATGATGACATGGTGTTTTATTTCACATCATATTAACTTGGGACCTTATATATCCATGTCATAATTTGAAAATAAAAAATTATCTAGTGCAACATGTGATTATCTAAAATACCTAAAAAAATTTCATTAAAAATCATAATCAATTAATCCTTTTTTACCAAAACCATACAATTTGCACAACACTCAAATTTATCCCATTTCATTAAAAATCCAATGAATTTGGGTAGTGGAAAAAGACAATATTTCTTCTTGAGAGGCATCACATTAGAGTTGCCTTAGTTGTTTGGGGGCACATGACTATGGATCATTTTCCATCCCATATGGCAAAAAATAATGAAGCATACTTAAACTTGGAAACGAGAGTTTTCCATCCTCTTTTAGTGATTTTTAATACTAAATTCTATCATGGAATAACCTTGTTGCATCCTTGCACAAGTTCTTACAAAAATTGAGGTAAAAAATTCATCAAATCAATTAGGAAAATGTCTTTTGTTTGAAACAGAAAACTTAACGCTTCAAATGAATTATTTTTCTTTTAAAACCTGAAATTTCAACTTCTTTTCATCAAGCTTCTGACCCCTTGTGTAGGTTCTCAATCTCCATTTTGTTCTTGGCCATGTCATAGCATCTCATGAAGCTTTCCACCCCTTATGCAAGTCCTTGGTCTCCAATTTGTTCTTGGCAATGTCACAACATCTAAGATAACTTGGGGCATGAAATGAAAACTTTTTGCAAGGCAAAAGGACGCATGAAGAATTTTAAGGAAGGAAGCTTGATGGTTAAAAACAACACAATTTAGGAAAATCTAGAAACAAAAGCATGTATTTGAGATTTTAAACAAAAATGGAAAACCACAATACAATAAAAATCCCGTGTTAAAAACAAAATGGAAGATGTGGTTCCCTTGATGGCTAATTGTTGTGTGGTTAAAAAAAAATCCAAAAAACAATGCAAATATTTGAAATTGTAGACAAGATGAGTTTGAAAACCACAACATAATGAGAATCCTTTGTCAAACACAAAGTGGAGAATGTGAAATGGAAATCTGAAAACCTTCAAACACAAACGACTGCATGAAATAAGAACAACACAAAAATTCAAGCTTTGTTGACAATAATCAAAATTTGCAACTTATTGGTCATCATTGGATCCAAGGTTGCTTTTGATGAAAAAAATCAATTTCATGATATAAGTAAAATGGTATATTATGTTATTTAAGAGTTGTTTTTTGGCGGGTGTTGTGTTTACAGTCGTGACAACTAGATTAATTTTATAATTTTTATTTTTTTTTGGTTTTGGGTTGTAGGGTTGTGTAAAACAATAAGGATTTGTTGCAATTTGGATTTTTTGGCTCTTGTATAAGGAGTTAGAGAACAGAAACAAGAAAAAGTAGAAAGACAAGGAAAGGAAGTGGAGCATGATCATAAAGTGTTATGGAAAACAACATCAAGTGGAAGATGTAACTACAATTATAGTTGTTGCAGCTTTTTGTTGGGTTTATTGTGTTGATGATCAATAACATCAATAGATGGTGTCGAATCATCAATTTTTCATGTTGTGTGGGAGTAATAGGAATTGGTAGAAATCGACAACAAAATTTTAGATTTATCAACATGGGGACCATCAAATCTACATCAACAAATTGGAGATCATTTATGAGATTAACTTGCAATAATTTCATGGCATTACTAGTGCTACTAACAATTTTAGCAAATAACAACAACAACAACACAAGTGCATTGATTGTAGCAATAGGAGGAAAACACCACCACCTTTGGCACTTATTCAAGTTTTCTTTTTACTATTGTTGTTGCAATTTCGCCTATTGGCAAAAGTTCAATTGGATTCTATTAAGCCTTTATTGTGTCCTCATACTACATTTATGCTTCATCTATTTCGGAGTTGCTGAAGAGTTATTTTTTAAAAACTTGATTAGTGCCACATCTAGAAGCCATGTTCATGTTAGATTTGGGTCACTTAGATTCAAAACCCAAGTCATTGAATGTCATGGTGCCCATTAGCACTGATTGTACATTATAACATTGAGCTTGGATGGGCCTCCTATGTTTTTTCATACAAAAGTTTTAAGCAATATTAACCAAATCTCAAAGTCTTTGTGCATAATTTCAAGTTGACTTTATGAGCTTTGGGTTTGCAAATACAAACATTGCAAGGCCATACAAATGAAAAAAACTTTGTGGGGTTGTTTGTCAATAATGAATACATTGCATTTGGAAGTGGGACTTGAATGAGGTCTTTATTGTATGACAAGGTATGCATGCTGGTTTTACATGACATTAAAATTGATGATTGCATCCTAGTTCCATTTCATCCCAATCTTGGAGACTAATTACACCTAAAAGATTGGAACTTCTTCTAATACATCCACAATATACATAGTTTTTGGCAAATGTGTGTTGTCATTGACATTTTGATTTTTTTGGGTTTGGGGTTACATCCAAAACCAGCTACATGGCAAGAAGCCTTGAAGAGAGTGATGATAATTTGTCACCAAACTTCATTATTGTTGTGTGGCAGAAGAATGAAAGCCCAACCATGTTGGCGGCCAACTCACAAGGCACTAATATTAGCCCCTTCATCTTTCAATCTTTTTGTAGAAATAATTTCAAGTAGTTACATCACCAAATGGCAAGTCAATCTATTTCATGTGTCTTAAGTTGTTTGGGCCTAAAGGTGGAGTTTGTCATGTTGTACATGGCCCAATATTGCATAATCATCATCATTTTCTCCCATGTTGTCATTTTAAAATCAACAAACGATTTTTAAATTTTAAATCGAATTAATTGTCTGAAAAGTGTGTGCAACTGTTAGAGTCTAGCTCATGTGGTCAAGATTTAGTTGTGGCTCCTTTGGCAAAGGTTGCTAGTGAGGGGCATTGCAATGTGAAACACAAGCTTGATTTTGATAAGCTAAAACCAAATTCAAACTAAAAACTCATTTGAAGACTTGATGTTGGTGTTTACATAATTGCCAATGTAGAACAATTTGCATCAAAATTTTGGTTTGGACAGGCTATATTATATAGTAAAACCACTATTCCATTTTAAACTTTAGAATAGTGGAAATCTTATTTGGAAACTTTCATTATGTTGGTGATGTTATATGCAATGTAGTTTTTCAATGAAAGATATTACATGGGAACCAATTTTTTTTTTAATGAAAGTTTATTTCAAAGATGTATAAGTTTTGAAATGTAAGAAGTATCGCAATGCAATTCACACAAGTAGTTTATCAATTTTCACAAATTTCTAACACAAGTAGCTTTTCAACATAATCAATTCTTCAAATTATGCAATTTTTCAACAAGAGCAGTTTTTCAAATTACTTAGTTTCTTAAAATGGAGGAGCGGCAGGGCTTGTGATAGACGACATTCTCACAACCTACAAGAAACAAGAACTACAAATTTTTTTAAAAAGAATGCATCAACTAAAAAAAACGAGACAGAAAAATATAGTTGCAGCCTTAGGAATACACATAAAGTTGTATTTTGTGTATTCTAAGGAAATATAATTTCATATATTAGATTTACAAATGTATATTTTGAATGTACATGAACAACCATATTACATGCGTATTCAAATATTATTATTAACATAAATAGCCTCAATATTATTGTTACAATAGGTTCATATTTGAAATTTTATGTAAGATATTTATTAAATATATTGTGCCCATCTTACAAGTTTATCCAAATTATTTTACTATATTGCATAAAATTATCACGAATGATATTCATTATTATATTATATATAACTTACATATAATTAAAAATAAAAATTTATTATAATCTTTGAAAAAAACCTAAAACTAATTTTAATTTATTACATGATGATGATGATGATGTTGATATAAGTATGATAGGAAAAATAATAGTATAATTCCTGAAATTCAAACCATTATGCATACTGAAATTATTATCAGTATTATTATTATTATTAAATATCTATAATTTAAAAGAGCAATAAAATTTGACATAATAATAAAAGTAGGAATAAAAAATAATTAACCTAAGTTAGTTAATACTTCCAATAAATTTTTTATTATGTTTTAATATTTTAATATTTATTTTATTTATTACAAATTCCTGAAAATTTTACCAAATAAATATTATACTGAATTATTGTATTATTAAATTAATTTCAAAGGAAAATATATTTAATAAAAATATAAAATATTTATTTTTCATAAATAACTATAGTAAGCAAAGTAATAATACGAATAATAAAAATAAAATATGTAGCCTTGGCTACAACTTATCTACAGTAATAATTCAATTAATGTTATTTTTATTACTAAATAATTACAATGATATTTTATTATTAACTATAAAAATGAAAAAATATTGGGAATAATTATAATAAAATAATTAGGCTTAAACTAGGTTTTAATTATATTATAGACTTTTTATAATATTTAATATTTAATAATTATTAATTATTAATTACTAAATAATTCAGTTATTATACTAATTTATTTCATTAAAATGAATTAATTAGTTAATATTAGCTAGTTATTTTAATATTAACCAATTATTAGTTAGTTAAATTGATTGATAAATCATTATAATTAATATATAATTAAAATTTAAAATTTTATTTGGTTATTAAATTTATTCATATTTAATAATAATTCATAACATTATTAATTCTTTAATTATATTATTATGTAATTAATAATTATTGATGATTATTACTCTAAATAAATAATTAAGTTATATTTTAGTTATTAATTAACTAATTAGCAAGTTTATTAATTAATTAGTAATCTTATTAGTTAATTTATCTGTTAACTAGATAGTTCATTAATTAGTTAGTTAGTTAGTTGGTTAATCACTCACCTATTTAATTATACAATTTACAAAAATTAAAATGAAAATAAAAATATGGGATAAACTTTTTAGTTTCAAATTACTTGCAATTTAAAACTTATCCCATATGTTTTCAGTTTCACTTTCATTTTGAAAAGTATATAAACAAGGTGTTTTGTCTTAAATTTTCATATTTAAAAACATGGGCATATGGAATGGGCCAATGAAAAGGCTTAACAAAATATAAATATCGATGTATTTACACTTTATTTACCTACCTTTCTACTTACCTACCTAAGTATGTATTTGGCCTAGGTAGATAAGTAGGTCCTATTTAGATAAATGTTTAGCTTAGATGGGTAGGTAGGTAGTTCAACATACATACCTAAATACTGATTTATATTTAGTTTCACAAATTCAATTAATATGTCACATGAAAAACTTTTATTGCACCATGTGTCACAATATAAAACCATCCAAACATAAAAATTAAACGTTTTAAGTTATTTCAAAATTATATTAAATTACTTTTAATTATCAAAAGTTGGGACATGTGGTAACACATAACATGTTTCCATCGTGCACCAAAAAAGCCACATCCTAGTTGCAAGTGACAATATGTATATGATCAATCAAAGGATGAAGGTGTATTTTGTTGACTTTTTCTTTCATTCAAAATTCCTTGTCATTTGTGACTAATGTCACATGTGACTAAAAATAATTGCAAGAATCAATTGTAAAATGGCCATTTTCTATCCTTAGACTTACATTTGAATCTATCAAGGAGCTTGGGAGCGCGTCAATACCCATGTTTTGAATCTCAAATTTTGTGCCTTTGTGGTATGTATCAAATGTTCAACATGGGAATACAACTTTTTCTTTTGAATCCATGTTTATAAAGTGCATTTGACCTAAATGACTATGTAGCATAAATTTTGACCAAGTTCCATTTAGGTTATGTTGACATGGGGATTATGTTTTCATGTTGTTCATGAAAAATATAAAACATTATTTAAAGATGTAGGTTTTCACATAATTATATTTCCCTATTGTTTTGAGTCCAACATATTGTAGTTTTTCTATGTGGATTAATTGGAGTTGATGAAATGAATCCAAGCCTTAATGGTAGTTAGTCAAGGGGCATCCATTTTGGTTGTTTTGGCAAATTGTCAATATGTTGTAGACGTCAAAAAGTATGTAAAAATAGTTTGTGCAATTCTAAGAGCTCAATTGGAAGATTCAAAGGTTATAAAGGAATCATTTTCAACAAGGAACATTTCAGGTGGTTATGAAGATCAATCCTTTACCAATGGTGATCCATGTGTGAAAACAGCGGAAGATTAAGGAATCGGGGCACACTCCTTAGCTCGTAGCACGTCAGGGGTAGAGAGGTGTGTTGGAGCTCCGAGATGGGGACTAGGAAGATTGACAAGTAACTCAATTATTCACATGGACTTACACAAACTAAACAACAAGTTGGTTAGTGCATAGTTGGAGCATTTTTGGTGCACAGACGAATCACAGGTAAACACATGCTCACAAGACTCACCACAACGCGGACTTGGGGGAAGCCACCACCTTCCCCCTTATAATATACTCTATGCTTGGCCATGGGGCTAGCACCTAAATGACATTTTGCCTTGGGACTCCCACAACTTTGGAGGCCTATAACTTTGTGTGCACACCTTCGATTGAGGTGAGGTCCAAAGCAATGTTATAGCCTTCATCAAGAACTTTCCAACAGTATGTAGCACGCCACTTGTGCACAAGGGAATTGCAGCGATTCTTAACTTTTAGTGGTTGGGAGTCAAATTGGCAATTCGACTTCCAGTCCTTCTTTTAGCCATAACTTGGGTTTTAAGTATTCAAATGGGTCATGTGAGCTCATTTTAGACATCTAGGTTTTGAAATCTTTTCAATAATATAAGTAAGTTTTCAATCCAATGAATTTTGACTCCTACAATCGCCCTTTGAAGATTCGGAAGTCCATTGGGACTCCAACTCCCAAAATGGGAGTTCATTAAGGAATGTGGGGGTTCATTCCCTCACACTCTCTTGCACTCCTTGGAGCATGAAATGTGACTCCTAGGCTTTCTCTTGGCCCACACCTTTGCAAGCCCTTGCCTTGGTCACAAACCCAAAGCTAGGGTTGTGACAAGTATTAATTTGCACAAAAAACTAAGGATGGATGTGAATTTGATCATGCATCTTAGCATTTTCCTGACAGTTCAGAGTTCACTGTAGTGTTGTTATTTTTCTATTGCAACTAGGAGGCTTTCCCTAACCTCTAAAGGCATTGAAAACCATGGGTTCCACTTCCTTGTGGTAGCAAGCAACATTGTAATTTTGGACTTCAAAATTAGGTGGGAATATGTAAATGTTGGAGAAACATCATGAAGTAACCTATAAGAGGTGTTTTGGCCTTGTTCACTTGGTACATGGTGGTACCATACACCATGTAAAAGCATCTCACATGGATACCATGTGCTTCCCTGGTCATTTTCAAATGTTGCCTTGAATTCATGTACTGCCTAATCACACAATATCACATAGAATGGGTCACCATTCTCTAGTTCATCAAATATAATTGCAAAGTTATTACCCACCTCCACCTTTGTTGCTTCACTTTCAAAACCTTCATCATATGTGTCTAAGTCATCAGAATTTAGATTGGAGTTATCCATGTCTTACATGATGTTTCAAACCTATCAAAACATTGTATATAAAGCCACTAGCATCAACGGATGGTGACAAAATTTGGGACATCTAAAACCTAACTAACCTTAATGCATGGTGCACTAAAGTTGTAAAGTAATCAATGCAAGTTCAAGAACAAATATGTTGAAATTAAAATTAACTTGTGTGAGGTTTATAAGCTCCAAAATATGTAGCTTCCATGGCTACACATGCGTTTTATTCTCACAAAAATTTGGGTTATCATCCATGCATTTAGGACAAAAACATGCAAGGTCCTTTAATTTCAACAAAGTGACATCTCTAGGGGATACTAAAGTTACAAAATGTAAAGAGCAAATTCTTATTATGTTTTTGCAACCCCACATTACACTTATGTCCACATCATTAGGTTTAACTAGATGGAAAAAGCATGCAACTTGTTGCCTTGCATTAGGGTATGCAAGATGTTCTTACATCTCTTTTCACAAAATGACACCACATCAGTAATGCATTAAACCTCCTTCCATCCATATTGAGTTATTCATTTTTAATTTCATGTTGAAGAACAACTCTAGCACCATCATGCACTCCTTTGCCATGCCCTGGCCCAAAATAGGACTAGACCATCCTACAACCATTGTGTAGGTGTATTGCATCTTTTGTTTTGGATTCATACCTGCACCAAAAACCAAGGTGCAATCATTCAAAGCTATATGGACCTAAAGCCTACTTCATTTAAAATTAAGACAATTTGGAGTATGGTCCTAGGGTTGGCACTACCTAGCAATGTGAAACTACATCCGTCTAGACTTGAACTATGCAGCACAACCATTTGACCACATTATGTGTTCATTAGGGTAGATGCCACATGTCATAAAATGGGTCTAGTGTTGCTCAAAACAATGTTCTATGAAAAGTGTGCCATGTTCCACATCATTTGATATGAAGTAATGGTATTCAATAAGTAGTTTGTTCTCACCACAATATGTGTTGGCAATATGAGTCAAATTCCACATGTAGCAAATATGAACTAAAATTGTCAGCTGAAAGGAAAGCCAATACATTTCTTGAACCTCCTTGTACTTTTGGAATGTGTAATTTTCTACAAAATCCACAACAAACATAACTAATGTCTCTAGAAATGTTTGTAAACAAGTTTTGTATTGTTCCTCTTGGAACCAAGCCACATGGTTGTGGAGAACAAATTTGGACAACTTAGGCTTCAAGTATTCAAGGAAATAATGTGTTATAGTTTCATTATATTGCAATCGGAACACCTTACAATCATCCCCATTGTGTGTCTTTCCATGTTTCACCAATTCATAACATTTCCACTACATTAGTTTAGTGCAAGTCCTGGATCTCCTCAAAGGGACATGTGATCAACATGTTAATTCCACACTATGCGTAGGTCCTTGCTAGATAGGTTGAATTATGCCATTGTGAATCATGAGGAGGGTAAAGGATTAAGGTCCACAAATCTGTTAATCTAGAAAATTGGCAGTGGTTTGCACTACATTGACCAAGAAGACTACCTTGGCAAATATCACAATCATAATTGCAATTTCGACCATGGATGCCTTTAGTTGTAGATTGCTTATTGTTAAACCCATGCTTTAGTTCTACCATTTCAACATGATATTTGTAGGCACAAGTATTCCGTTCTTTTAGTCTCCTCACATAGTATGGTTTAAATTTCTCAAATGTTCATAGCCCGATTTGGTAGTTAGGATGTTCCTTCAAAAACCACGTGTAGAAATCCAACTACTCATAGCACATAGATAGCCACACTAGGTTAGACCAAGTATGGATCTAGTTCTAGGCTCTAATTAAAATTCAATATTTTAGAATAGTGGTCTTAAAAGATTAAACAAATATACACTACTAAAATAGTAAGCAACAACAAAGGTCTTGTAAGTAGAATAGGCAATTGGTTAGCAACTACCAAGCACTTAGAGGTCATGTGAATGGAAGTACATGACATAATTTAACATGTACAAACATACCACTTGAGTTGTAATGCACAATAAATTATGTTGTTAGTAATCTAGGAAGTAACATTATAACTACACAAGTCCAAAAAACCCCTAAAATAAGTACTCAACATTTAGTTTTTAGTAGCACGCAAGTAGAATACATATGATGTCAACTACAACTTAAGGTATGTACATTTAACTTGGGTACCATAGTATAGTTAAAACAACAAGTAAAACCACACCCAACATGTACCCGCTAATTAATTTTTAGTAACACACAAGCAGAATAATATCATGATAGGTACAAATGAAGCTACAAACTTACCATGACTACCACATACTATTAAAACAACAAGTAACACTAGAGCCATACAAGTAAAACCATTTGAACAAGTACTTGCTTACCTAGTTCCAAGTAGCAAGCAATAGACAACATGTTTTACAAATCACAAATGAAGGTAGACACTTACTATGACTACTAGTTTATTCTAGAGAAACAAATAAGATCACAACACTACAAGTAACATTAGACATTTGCAAGTAGATGCAAGTGCAATATTATAAGTTCTAACAAGTACAAATAAGAGTTCCACATTTACCTCAAATGTTAAACAAATATTTTGTACAATTTTGACCCCAAATATACTTAGTGTGACATAAGAGATTGAACATGCAAGAAAACTAAATGCATGTACAAGTATTAGTCACCATAGAATAGTAGATATAAGTAGGTAGCTAGAAGGATCTCATTGTCCACTACTACGTTCATGTCTTGCCAAGTAAGCCCTTGCTACTACATTATTTCCTTGCAAATAAACAATATTTGAAATCAAGTACCCCATTGCTTGAGCTTCAAAATTAGGAAATCTTTAACAAGCATCACACATGTAGCTAAATGGTGAAATTGTAAATTGAAGTACTTGTGATTCTTGTAAGCAATGGGTGGTATGCTACTCAAAATGTTTTTGTGTTTATATTTTTCCTCTTAACATCCTTTTTATTCAGTGAGATTGTTGTTGTTGTATTTCATCAATCCTTGATGAGGTTGTAGTCCTTTTCATCAAGCACATCACATCGCCATTTTCGAAGAAGGCCCCCCCCCAAATGTTCTCCCCAATTTGGTCCACATGTACTCGTCTAACAATGGCCTTCTTCAAGGAATACCTACTAACACCAATAGTTTTGGACATAAAACTTTGGGAACCTTTATGCTTACTAGACACAACAACAGAAAGCAATGCATTTTGATAGACCACATTCTCATTACTTCTGTTTGTAGCCATGTGAACATAGGCAAATTTGACACTCTCAAAAACCTTGCATAACCTCTTTGCATCCTTAGCTTTTTGGGCAATTTCTAGCAAGTCTAATTGAACCATATCATGTTCAAACACTTTATGCAATGTTGTCTTTCCTCTTGTTTTCATTAAACCTATGCTTGGTGTTGAATTAAATTAATCACAAATGTTTTAGCAAATGACCGACATTCTTTCCACCTACGGATCCTATAGGGTGCATCAATAGATGAAATTCTACCTACTTCAAGCATGGCACAAGAGGGTGCAAGTTGGTCATTTTGGTAAGATCTTGCTTCTGACAATACAGCATGTGATTTCCGCTTATGTTCCCTTTCCTTTTCCAACCTACACATATTACAAACATAATTCAATATCCATGTGAAATTAAATGCCATCAATTTGCAACTTCCAATAATTCATTTCTAGTTGAGGGGCCTACAAATATGACATGATGTTGAAAGGAAAACTTTACCATTCCATTATGTTTTCTTGGTAGCCTCTTGTGTTGTTTTTTTCTCCAACCTTTGTGCCTCCCTTTTAGCATAGGTTGTTTCTTATTCATCAAATTACCCATTTGTACAACCCCTACACCATGCCTTGAGTTGCACATATTCAATTTAGCTACAAAATCAAAGGTATGTACTAAGTGTTTAAATCTTGCAAAAAACAAGTTATTATATGTGTGTGTAAACACAAGTACATGTATGTTTGCCCCAATAGTTGGTACAATCTCTATATTACCTTTCACTAACATGAAAGTATTATTCTAATGCCCAACATACTAATAATGTGCTATAAAACATATGTTTTAGAAGATTATAATAGATACATCATATAATGCACATCCTTCAATGAGATCACTTTTGTTCTTGAAAGTAGAATTCTAGTTTAATAAACACCACATCACATAACTTTGCAAAATCCTACCTTTGTTGTAAGGGGCCGTACATGATTTGTACTTTATGAAAAAAATTGAAATGAAACCAAAGATTCATTCTACTTTCATTCTACTTAATGAAACACATAGTTTTTTTCAATTTAAAAAAATTGAGTGCAAGTAGGTCCATATAGCATAGAACACCAATATAAAGGAGGCCTACATATGCATTATGGTGCACCATTGTATATTATCAAGTTGTGGCAATGTGGATACAAAGTGGGATGAAAGTAGATCTAAACCACAAAATCAGGATTTTCATTCAAATCTACTTTCAACTTACTTATTGAAATCCAAATTGGGGAAATGATTATGTTTCAGAACTAGTAAACCATAATCAAGGAGCCACCATAACTTGTTTCTAGAAAAAAAAATTGAATTGTAGCTAAAAATTGAAGCCCACAAGTACATTACCTTGTTCATAGAAAAGGAAGTAAACAAGTAGGGCCATAATTAATAGGGACTATTGATTTTCAATATTTGAAGATGGTGTTCATTAGGGCCATCATAAGGTAAGTGTTAAATGTGAACTAACAAAGCCCAAAAAATATTCCCCATTGGCCATGCACTCCTATAATTTCCATTTTGTCAAAAAGTTTGATCTAACAATTAGTCTTCCTACATGTGCCTATGAAGACTTACACTCAAAGCTACCACCCATCACATGCTTAGAATTTCTAGTGAGCTTGCAACTTTTGAGGTTAGAAGCAAATGTGTTTGTTGAGAATGCTTGCAAGTGTTATTAAGGTGATGAAGTTGCAATGGGACAATTTTTGAATGATTTGCTCGATGATTTGTTGTTGGAAAACATTTGCCCCTTTATTTTGAAATCTCTCCATGGCGATATCAAATTGCAATGTTCTTTAGTACTTTGTGTCTATTGAACAAGGCTTGGAAGTAGCTAATAGATAGAAGTGAATCTTGGTTTGCCTACAAAATACATCTTGCCCAATATCAACATACATAATATCTTATGGAACAAAAGAGAGAAGCAAAGTATGAAAATATAGGTTTTGAATCCTATGGCTTTAATGAATGGATGAACAACTCTGATTGAAAGTCTAACGGGTAGTAATGTCCATTGTGTAATCATTTGGAGGGAGCATACTTTGCATACAGTTGCAAAACTCATTACAAGAGTCAAGAAACTCAAATGGGGCGAGTTTTCGTATCTCCACTTTTTTGGGTATTATTATTTTCTAGTATTTGATTTTAAGGATTATGAAGTTTAATGTTTCTAAGCATGTTTTTGTCCAACCAATGATAGTTGTGCAATTTTTCCACTACTTCTGCTATGAAGCAAGTTATTGCATGAGCTTAGAGGCCTAAGATTGGAGCTTGAAGTTGGAACTTGGGTTGATAAAGATTTTCCCTTTTGCACATGTAAGTAAAATGCAAGAATTTAGCCACAAGATGAATGTTGCACAAGTAAACTTAGAAACAAACATAGGGATGAATGTAAACATTCATTTTTGTCATGGATGAATGATGGATGGATGAATTTTTCATTCATATAATGTATGGATGAAAAAATTGAATTTACATGTTTTCAACAAATATAACTTCCATCAAAATTATCGATGCATGTTTTATTTTATCATTAAGTTTTTATCAATGAAATTTTTTAAATAATTTTCATTAATTAAAGTTTCATGAAGCATATTCTAATTGTATATGATATAACATTTGTTGAATAATATAATGTAAATTCCACTATAAATGTATTTAATGATTATGGTTTAATATGACATTATTTTCAATATTTTTTGAACTACATTACTATTATTATGCTAACATCCACCTCATGGTCCTTGTTTTTTTTATAAAAAATTACAATAAAATTTAAGAATTTTTTCTTTTTAAATTTTTTTTTTGCTAGGCAAATTGATCTAGTGTCGTTGATGACAATGGAGTTTTGTTGCCCCCCTCTCCAAGGGTGCCACAACGTCCTTTAAACCTATTTATAATTGTTGTTGACAACTATGGGGGGATTTCTTTTTCTTTTTTTTAAAAAGGATGTCACAATTTTCTTGAAATTTAACTAATGTTGTTGATGACAATGGGGTTATATATATATTTTTTCAAGGTGCCCTAGTCTTTCACAAACTACATATAGTGTCATTGACAACAATGAGGTTTTTTTTAACACCCAATGATGGTATTTTAAAAAAAATCCTTCATTGTTAATGAAAATGATTAGAAATTAAGTAAATTTTTTTTTTAGTCCCATCATCATTTTTTCCCCTACTATCAAAATTTCATTATCCATCATTATTATCTACCTTTCCAAGCAAGCTCGTATTCGTAGAGGAATTATTTTAGGATATCAATAAACATATGTTGGAAACTAGTTATACATTAAACCTTGGACAATTATTTAAAATTGCACCAAACCTAAAAAAATATTTGTGGTAGAAATTGAAATAAAATAAACCCATTATTAATAAGTTGACTACATTTGTAGTAATTAATATTGGCATAACAATAGTTGTTATAGACAATCACATGGTTGTTATCCAAGTTTAAATAAGGAAAACACTATTGATGTTGATGTATTCTTGGATGGTGGGTTAGGAAAAAATATCATCACTTAATAATTGAAAATTAAATTAAAGTTATTTAAACTTAAACTTGCACCCTATAATTTATGGATGGCAAATCAAACCCCCACAAAACTAGTAGGATTGATAAGAGATTTGAAAACGTATGTGCATGGTATACCATATATAGCCACATTCATAGTCTTATAGAACATTGTTGTAGATTTTAATTATTCCATGTTGTTGGGTAGACCATGGTTCATGGATGCCAAAGTAGCGCATGAATAGGGAAATAACATGATTAAAATATAGGGAAATGGTAATGTTAGAATTATATTAACGATAAAACATTTGGGCACTAATTTGAAAAGACTAGAAATTTTACTATGTTTTGATCATCAAAATGACATCACAAATGATGAAGAATATTTGATGTTTACAAGTGAAACTGAATTTTTTTCTATTAGTACAATTAATTTACCTTTAGTATAATAAGTTCAGTTGTAGTCAACACAATTTAGATTGAAAAAACTACATAATCTTCATATTTTGGTGTAAATATAGACATTGAAATAAACCATGGAGTTGCTTTGTAGACAATAGTCAACAAAGAACTTGAAGTAGCTCTTCAAGATGAAGTGTATTCTAAAACTTACTATTGTATTAAGGTTGATACCTTGATACCACCAGCTCATCAAATGCAATATCAATTGAATCTTAATTATGCTATTATTATTAAACAAGATATTGACAAGTAATCAACAAAGAACTTGAAGTAGCTCTTCAAGACGAGGTGTATCCTGAAACTTATTATTGTATTGAACTTGATACCTTGATACCACTAGCTCATCAAATGCAATATCGATTGAATTTTAATTATGTTGTTATTTCCAAACAATATATTAACAAACTTTTGGTCGCATTATTTATTCAACTTGTGGAATTCAACTAGATGTTATCAATGTCATCATACAAGATGAAATATTAAGCAATGTTGGAAGCCCACCCAAAGAGTTAAAAACACATGACCACATTTGAATTTTTTGAACAACGTCAAAATTGTGGTTCATTAAAAGGGGATTCAGTGCACTGAATGTTGCCCAATGTGTCAAGATGATGTGTCATTTTAGGTTATTGATGTTTGTTTCATTTTTATTCTACCAAATTGGGAAAATCTAGGGATTACAATGCAATCAAGTCATCCTTCAATAACAAGAATATTTTGCAAATTAACATTCATCCTCAACATGTTTTCACTTAGGATAGTTCATAATAAGATGTATCATCTACAAAGGTTGTGCCTTCAAATTTAGACATGAGTGGTTTGGGCAATAAGCTAAACAAACTATGTGAAGAATTGGTGTGAATTATTTCATTATATCAACATGCAACTCAGTCACCCATTATTGCTGCCTTGGCCCACACCAATTCACAAGCATTTGGTTTTTCAATGCAAAACATTGGTCATCAATCCTTTCAAATAAGCCTTTACATTTGTTTTTATCATAGGTTTAGGGTTCAAGGTTTGTAGTTCATACCTGTTTGTATACTTGATCTTGACTATCCAAACATTTAATTCAAGTAGCAGTCTAGTGCACAACTCCATGTATGTGAAAATTCTAAAAGTGGCAATAGTGGGTCTTCTACCTTAGAATTGCAATAGACACACATGTTATTTGATGACAATATATGTTTAATACATTTCAATTTTAATGTAGGACTTCTTAGGAGTAGATACGACAATGAAACATAAGGGGAAGTTAAAAGCAATAGATCCATATGGTGTGAAAGAAGGGAATAATATTTGGATATTGGAGTTTACATTAATAATTTAGAATTGATTACCTTCCTAAAAAGTTTGATATCAAAGTTTTAACTATTTTTTATTAGTGGTTGTAGGAAAGGTCTTCTCATCTTTTGATTGATCAAATTTCTGTAAAAAAGTTAAAGGATTTAGAGAATTAGGCAAAAACATGATTAATGTGGCAAGTGATGGTGGAGTTGATGAAGAACATTAGGTGATTAAAGAGCTTGTTTGAGTTGGCATGATATTCTTAAATTTGCATGCTTAAGAACCAAGAAGTTGAGTGTATGGAAATTGATGTGGGTGAAAGGAAGTGAAACTTGAATCTTTGGGAACTCCAAGTGTGAAATTGTTGTTTTTTCATATCTGTGGTGAGTTGTTGTGCAATTTGGAATTTGATGGTTGAAATGGGTGATTCAGTGGGTGACAATAAGTCTTTCTTGTCAAAACTTTTGAAAAAAAACACATATGGGCCATGGCAATTGGGAAATCACATTTTGTTTTTGTTGGTATTTTAAATTGGGGTTAAAATGAAAATTGCAAATCCATATGCCAAAAGCAACACTTGATAGTTCAAGAGTGATGTGATCCACTAGATCTTATAGAATTTAGATGGTAGTTTAGTTGTAGTTTAAAAACATAAAATTTCAATGTTCGATTTATAAGCAGATGTTTATATTAAGTGAAATGCAAGTTGAAGCAATGAACTCTTACATGAATTCATGACCAAACCATACGACATATGAGTTTTTTTTCCTTGTTTTTTTTTTGTTACACCACAACCAAACATTGCAACAAACCCAACCCAACAAGAGTATACATCTTTCATTTCATTCTTCTTCTACACTTGTATATGTTTTAGTGTGTCTAAATAGTCCAATGCATATTCCATTTATGGAAGTTTACTCTTCTTCATGCATGCTTGCCTTGTACTTTATTTATAATTGTGTTTCTACAAATGTTTAGGGTTGCAAAAGCTCACATTTTTGTTGTTTGAAATCTAGTGCATCACTTAGTGTTCTTTCCTAAATCCTTATTGCAAAATTCACATAATTCCACCTCCACACCAAACTCCCATTTGTGATTTATTTTATTCATTCAAGCTTGCATTGCATCAATTAATTTTCTTTCTTCAACTTCTAGAGCATCAATTAATGTTTTCTTCCAAACCTTTGCTTATAGAATCCAATTTCATTTCCATCACCACATAACATTTGCATTTAGTGTTTATTTCCTTCATCCATGTTTGCATTTCAAATTTCTTGTATTTGAAACTTTTCAGTTTAGAGTATAGTTTGCATATTAGCAACATTATATTATATAATGGTGGTGGATGATCCAAGAATCCTATAGATTGTAGCAAGCCTTTTTTTAACACTGTGGTGGTGAATGATGCAAGAATCCCAAAAATTGTGGCAAGCCTAAATTACAAAGTGCTAATGTATGATGTAAGAATCTGAAAGATTGTTGAACAACCTTTTGTTCCTTCCAAGGTAAGGGATTTACTTCAGGCATAGAAGGCAAGAATTCAAAAACCTATTATTGGAAACAGGAGTGTTGGGGTATTCATTAAAGAGACTGATGGGACAATATGGGAATGCTTTTAGGTTGAGCATGTTCAGCTATGTGTCTCTTATGCCCACAAAAGGCCAGGGTAGCCATGAGAGAATTGGGGGGATTTGATCCACACCGAATCCATAGATTAAAATAGAGATTGGGTTTCTACTATAACTTGCATTCAACTTAGCTGAAATGTATGTTGCTATTTGCATAAGAGGTTGTGCAGCTGAGAGGGTAAACATGATGTCAACATAATGCTGGTTATGTTGTAATGGAGATGGAGGGAGTGCTGCAATTAGTTTACTATCCTTCTTTTTTGGTGACAACCTTGTTGCCCATTTTTCCCCCATGGACTCTAAAGCTCTTAGGGTTACAGTTCCTCTGGTGAGATGACTGGTGGTGTATCCTAACAAGAACTCCTATGCTTCCATTGTTGCTGGGTTTGTTATATTAGTAGTATTTTACCATGACCAATTAGTGGTTTGACCTCATGACCAGCTGTGTAAGTGTGGCCATATCTACTCATGTTATTCTCCATGCTTGCTCATGCTCAATGCTCACATGATTTCTCAGCTACTTTATTGTCTGATCAGAGGTTAACAGTACTTCAGTCAATTTTTTCATGCTTATCAATCAATACTAGATTAGGCCCTCAAAGTTATGCAATCTGGAATGATGTGTTTAGAGATGGGAGTTTCACTGATAGAGAGAATGACTACTTCGCTGACATAACTGTGGTTTCTAGAGAAGCGGAAGTCATTCAGACAGTGAAATATTTTGGGGGCACGTGAAGATGATTGAGAAGTCCCTAGCTAGGACACAACTCTGGTGGTCATGATTTCCCAACATATTGTGTGCCCTCATGTGCAAGAGCAGGAGTGGAGCTTGAAGATCAAGTTGTGCTGATCATTGGGTCATTTGGAACTATGTGAGTAGCAACAGCAGTGGATTTTCCTTGCCAGTTTCCACTCCAAGGGGGAGAGAAACCTTTCAGAATCTGGGTGACTCAACTTGGGCTCAAGTTCAGAATACTGTACAATGTTTCATATGTTACATGTTTCTTTATTCCATCACAAATGTGCAGATAGACACATTTTTTTCCTCCCGAAGGAAAGTGGTGCTATAAACCTTGTTTGTAATGGATTAGATTGTTGCTGCCATTTGCAAAGTGTTCTTCCATTCCAGAAATGATTGGAGATGCATTATTTCCACACTTCCTCAATGCAAGGTACAAAGCAAATCTGACCTCAAAGTACCCCACAGTTTGTTACTGTGAGGTGCTTTAGCAAACAAATTCGACTTATATTGTCAAATCTACTTATATCCATACCACCCAGTAGGTTGTTGACTACAACTTGTAGGCAGTAATGGCCAAAAGAGTGCAAAAGCACAATATTCAGGGCAATCCGCATTCAGGGATATATTGCCCTGAACTAGGAGAATACAAAGACCTGTAGTACAATTAAAAAGGGAATTTAGCCCCATTTTCAAAAGATCAGTACAGGATATAAGAAAGATATTCACAAGTCTGCAAAGCACAGCTGACTGGGTTAAAAGAGGCCACAACTATATACTTGCTAGTCTCTCTCACTAGTGTCTATTGCATGCCTCATCTCAATGGATACCTTCTCTATTGTTCCAAACCCTGGCTTGCCACAAATAACAAAGTAAGTCTCAACTCATCATAATGGCAATGTGGTAGATAAGGTGCTCTCTTGTGCTGATTTGCTTCAAGTTCGTCCTGCAGGTGTGCCTAACTTACGTTACTGCAAACAGTTTCACCTAGCTATGTAGAACTATCTCATGAGGACATAGCACTGATTGGAAATCTCTTTGAAACTCCCACTATCAGCTGCAACCCTCTGCAGGCACAATTTTGGTCTAGTGCCCCAAGGTTGGGGATACAGCAACATTTCAGTTCAGGACCCAGGTCAAGTGAGGGTGGTTACCCCAAACACTCATCTCCATTTAAATCTAGATATGGTACTACTACCTGGGCGCATCTGAATACTGCATCAATTGCTCTATAGTACTGCTTCCCTTCTGAAGAAGATAAAATCAGGTTCAAAAGTCAATTGCACAGAAAGCATGGAGAAGGATAAAGCTTTGGTGGATCAAGCTTGGAGAGAGAAGCTGGAACCCACAGCAAATTTTGATGTGTTGATGATCATGAAGCTGGCATGGTTGTCTGTAAAGCAATGACAGAGTGTAATAATACACTGCAAGCAGACATGTTGCACTGGAATAGTGGTCATGTATGCTGGGCGAGTGCACCTGTTTCACTTTGGTATAAAATGTAGTATATTAAGAGAGGTTGGAGCAACAGGGGCTAGCATTGTTCTGAACTTGATGGGCGCTTCACAAGCGGTTGTGACAACTTTGAATTGTTTCCTTCAGGTTCTTGCTTTACTTCCAGCAGTAGTGTCACAACTTCTTTCATCGTTGGCCTTTCTGCTGGAGTCTGATTTACACACATGAGTGCAACCCCAAGTGTTTGCAGCATCTCTTGAATGTAGTCATCAGGCATCCCACAGAGCCTAGAGTCCAACACATCCATTGCAATCACTTGTGGATTCATGTTCATGTCTTGCACCCATTTCACTATGTGCCAGCCCTCGCCATACCTTGAGTCCACAGCCCTTCGCCCTGTCAGAACTTCAAGAAGCACCACTCCATAACTGTATACATCACTCTTCTCTGTAATCTTCAAGGTGTATCCATACTCTGCACAATGATGCAAACCTGCACCAATTAGAACCCATGTCTTTTCCATATCCAAGCTACATATTGACTATCATATGCTACTAGATTGGTGGCCAACACTATCACAACTAAGAAATTCTCACAAATAGAACATACACACAAACAAACAAATTAAATCTTACATAAAATAGAATCTCCTATATGACATGACACACCCACATACACATATTTGACATGACATAACAACACTACTAGATTGACACCCAACATTATGAAGCAACTGGCAACATCACACAAATAAAACATACAAATAAACAAACTAAATAAATCCTATGAAAGAGAAATTAAAATCTCCTGCAGAAAACATACTGAAAGTGAGGTCTCTTTCCTTGTGATATCTGATAAACAACTCAAAGCACAAGAATAACCAACAAGAGTGGTACACCCACTGACCTGGAGCAATGTAGCCATATGAGCCTGCGACTTTGGACATGGCTTTGGAGTTTGCTCCATCAATCAGCTTGGCCAAGCCAAAATCCGCTACAAACGGCTCATACCGTGAATCCAGCAGAATATTATTAGACTTAACATCACGGTGCAAAATTGCAGGCACACAGTCATGGTGCAAGTAAGCAAGTCCCTGTGCAGCTCCAAGACAGATGTTGTACCTAGTCTCCCAGTTGAGGTTCTTCCTCTTCTCATGAAGCACCTCCCCTAAGCTCCCATTTGGCAAATAGTCATACATGAGGAGGTTAAGCTCCTTATTGGAGCAGTAACCCAACAAGCGCACAATATTTCGGTGTCTGATTCTGCCCAAAGTGTCAACCTCTGCAGCAAAAGCATCATAGTTTCGTTCTCCCACTGTTGCTGGCCAGAGCTTCTTCACTGCAATGGTCTCTCCACCATCCATTTCTGCCTTGTATACTATGCCTGAGAACCCACTCCCAATGATGTTGAGCTCCACAAGGCTATCCAGTACATCGTCCACTGTGAATGTCAGCTTCTGGAATGGTGTAAGTTTCCATGGCCATGTACTCTCTGCCTCAGAGCCAAAAGGATTTCTGCCATAGATCCAATACCTCTTGTAAAACAGGAAGCACCCACCAGCGAGAATCAGTATTGCAAATCCAAACAAAAGACATACCATTGTGGTAATTCCAGCTTTGCTACGAGAGTGACGATTTGAGGAACCCTGATCATCTGCACTTGGCTGCCCGCTGGAACCGCTGTCGCATGAGGACCCGTTTGCAGAATTCCGCCCTGGTAAACAAAGCCCTGGATTGCCCACCACATCACTTGAAGGCAAGTTGCGGAAGACTGAGGAGTCGGGAAGAGGTCCAGTGAAATCATTGAAGGAAACATTGAGGGATGTCAAGCTATCGAGCTGCCCAAGAACTTGCAAGCTTCCTGTGAGGCTGTTTTGTGACAAATCCAGCAGCTGGAGACTGACAAGATTCGCAAGCTCTTCGGGAAGCGGACCCGTGAAATTGTTGCAGCTCAAGTCGAGCCCGGAGATCAAGCTTGTAAGCTTTCCTATCTCATGGATGATGGAGCCATTCAAGTGGTTCTGACTCATGTTAAGAAGCTCTAGCTGTTGGCAGTTACCGAGAGAGACAGGCATAGGACCCATGAACGCGTTGTCACTGAGGGAAAGCTGAAGAAGTTCACCCAAATTCCCCAGCTCTTGTGGCAACGGCCCTTCCAAACCGTTGTCCGAAACATCCAGTGTCTGGAGACGAGCAAGATTACCTAGCGAAACTGGGAGGGTGCCAGTGAGGTGATTAGCATTGAGAGTGAGAAGCTGCAGTGCACTGGCATTCCCGATCTCACTCGGGATACTCCCAGACAAATTATTGAAGGCGATGTCTAGAAAGACGAGGTTCTTCAGCAGTCCAACTTGCGGAGGGATGCTGCCTGTACGCACAACACACCTGCTGTAAGTTTGAAGAAGAACTACAGCGTAACTTCCAAGAAGACCATTGTAAGTTCGAAGAAGAACAACAGCATAACTTCCAAGACAGCCATTGTAACGTCGAAGAAGAACAGCGTAACTCCCAAGACGGCGATTATAAGTTCCCAGAAGAACAACAGCGTAACTTACAAGACGGCGATTGTAAGTTTGAAGAAGAACGACGGCGTAACTTACAAGACGACGATTATAAGTCGGAAGAAGAACCACAGCGGAACTTCCAAGACGGCGATTGACAAAGAGAATGATTCGTGATGGACTAGGGACTCGAAGCTCACTAGAAGGGTCGAGACGGTACCTGAGAGTGAGTTGTTGGAGAGTCGTAAACGCAAGAGACCGGTGCTCTGGTCAATATTTGTAGGGATCTCCCCGGAAAACTGGTTGGAGCCGAGTGTGAGCTTCTCGAGCATAGGTAGCAAGAAGAGTGCCGGCGGAATGCTGCCATTCAGACTATTGCCCGAGACGTCGATGTTCGCCAACTTGTTACAGTTGCCCAGTGAAGCCGGCAACGGACCTGTGAGCTGGTTCTCCCACAAGAGTAAGTTGCTGAGCTGCGTCAAGCTCCCAAGCTCAGGAGGTATCGTTCCCGAGAGTTGATTCCTGTCCAGTTGTAAGTCCGCAAGCGAGCTGCAGTTCCCTATCTCCGGCGGTATACTTCCCTCGAGATTGTTGCCCGTCATGTACAGTGCCCACAACGACTGCAGTTGGCCGAGCTCCTTCGGGATGGTTCCTGTCAGCTGGTTATCCGAGATTTCCATGGATTGCAGAGACTTGCAGTTACCCAAAGACACTGGAATCTCTCCTGTCAGTTCGTTGAACCAGAGGTTAAGCTCCAAGAGCTGCTGCAGATTACCGAGCTCCGGCGGGATGATGCCGGTCAGCTGGTTCTGTTCAAGATACAAGTATTGCAAGCTCGTGCAGTTCCCGAGCTCCGGCGGTATAGAGCCGGTGAGATTGGATGAGTAAACCTTGAAGATCGTCAAGTTCGTAAGCATCCCATACTCCGGAGGGATACTGCCATGCAGACCCGTGATTGCAAACCCCAACTCCGTGAGCTGCGTGCAGTTGCTGAGCTCAGGAGGTAAGATCCCGGTGAGGTTGGAGTTCCCCCCACCGCGAAGGATATTGAGCTGTGAGAGCTGGCCAAGCTCGGCAGGGATGCCGCCGCTCAGGCTGTTGCCGTAGAATAAGAGGTTAGTCAGGCTCGAGCATTGGCCGAGTTCGGGAGGCAATGCGCCTTCCAGGAAGTTGGAATTGAGCTGGAGATACTGCAGCTGCCGCAGTTGGCCGAGCGTGGCGGGAATGACACCCGTCAGGCTGTTCTGACTCAAGTCCAGCAACTTCAAGCTCGTGCAGTTGCCAAGCTCGGCAGGAATGGCGCCCGTCAAGTTGGTCGCGAATAGGTCTAGTACCTGCATCGACGTCAGGAGGCCGATCTCGGCCGGAAGAGTAGCGTACAGCGAGAGCGATGCCAACGTAACATTCACGACGTTCCCCAGCGTGTCGCATCCCACTCCGGTCCAGCCATTGCAGGGCGTGAAGCTCCCGTCCACGTTAGCCTTCCAGCTCGCCAACGCACTGTGCGAGCCCCGCACCGTCGCCTGGAACGCGAGGAGCGCCGTAATATCGTCGGCACTCGAGCCTGACACGCCTGGAGCACAATGCTTCGTTGTGGTGGCCAGTATCAAGGCGCACAATGTGATGACGATCATGTACTTGCAGCGGCACTCTGGTCGTGGAAAGAGCGTAAACATCTTGCAGGGTAGTAACATATTATTTTTCTTAATGCTGCCGAAGCTGTCTGGAACAAGGTGCGAATTCCTGATCAGATGGTTTGATCATGCAGTCTAGCAGCTGGTCTTACGTCGACGTTACTGGTTTCTGCAACGTCGTGCACTCATTGGACTCGGAATGAGAACCCGTGACAAATAGATGCTCGTGCAATTCTTGAAATGACAAGCTACAATTGCCATCTCCCACATGTAAACCCACTATGTCCACAGATCTGAGAAACAGGCCCACAACAGCAGACTGCAACTTTCAGGCCTAATCTCGCCAGTGCAGCGCTCATCTCCCTCGGTGCGCTGCAGCAGGAGCGCATTCCATTCCCTCGTTGGAACTTGCCTCACTGCTCGTTCTCCTAGGTTTTTTCAGAATGGACGTAGCCCTCTATGACCGCCGCACTTCCTCTGAGCCTCAGCCCTTTTGCCGTGGATCTGCTGGAGATGTAGGTTTTCGCGGAATGGACGTAGGCCCAAGATCACAGTTATATCGCAGTTCCGACCCAAGTATGACTATCTCGATTGTCATGGAAAGGAAGCTTCATACCAAATGACAAAATAACAGCTCGCATTGTTACACAATCCATCGAGGGAAACAGATGCTTTCGGGGAACTGACGATGAATCAGAAGCCTTTTGTGCACGATCTCAATCACGTCGGGAGACAACTAGAATCTGAAGCTCTGGGATAGCAGCACAACGGAGAAGAAGCTTCAATGGGACTCGAAGTAAAGCAACAACACTAAGAGAAAGAACACTACTAGCACTGTTGTCGGAAGCAAGTTTCGGAAGAATGATTTAACATCATGCACTGTGAAGGACATGATGAAGAAGAAAGCCTGATGATGATGATGATGATGATGATGCAGAGTAGCTGCAAATGAGTAACTCAATAGTTCAACTCACCCCTGCAGACTTCTTAGCGGCCGGCGTCAACAAGCTCATGGGCGCATAGCCGCATGGAGCAACATGGAGCACACTCCACTACCAGGCTAGTACACTGGAGCAAATGCAGCAAAATTTTGCAACAGCAAAGGACTCTGACGATGCTTATGGCTGCGTAGCCTCACTTTTTTCTCCCAGTTGTCGATCTTTGCAGGTGCACACAGCGGCGACTGCAGCAACTGTAATTTCCTGACGAACCATCGCTGTAATTCCTATGTGAAGAAAAATAAAATCACGGAAACTAATTTCATCCACATTCAAGCAGCAAAATTAGCGACTACACAAATTTTATGCACATAAATCCCACTACTTTCACAACAGTTCCCTGCACAGCTCCACATGACCTGCTGCTAGTGAGATATAAAACTCCTACAACTCAAATTCACTGACGAAAGTCTGAAAATGACAAATTACAATGTTCAAAAACAACAAAACCATTCGGAAGTATTGCTACAGCTGCGGGAACAGTTTTACGGAGAGATGGGAAAAAGCTCTTAAGCGCTGCAACCTCGCGGGCCCCATGTAGATCTCCTTGGGATTGTAGGGGGATTGTAAGAGCTGTTTTCTTCAGAAAGTCCCAGGGACGACAGAAGAGGGACACAACTGCAGCAGCAGGACTGCTGCTGCAGCCAACTGATTATATAACTGACCTTCCTCCCCATTCCCTTCATTTATTTATTCTTTGGGACTATTGGCATGGGAAGAGGATTAATGAAGGGATTCCATAAATGATATTGTATTTTTGAGTTACATGTATGTATATGCGTATTATTATTTTCTTTTTATTTATTTATTTACTTGGAGTAAGCAAGTAAGAGTAATAGTATCTCCACTGCAGTATTCCATAGGCATTTTCATATTAATTCTGAGTATATATGAGTTCTTATTGCTTTGCAACTCTATCATTTATAGGAAATAATGTTCAACCTTTGTAAATGAATTCACTATTTTGATTCAATTGGGATTTTCTATTGGCTCAGGTGTTCAATAATAAATAGTACATCAGTTTCAAATTTATATTTTTAGAAGGTTATGGGTGAGAACAGGACGGTGTTTATTACTAAATTAAACAAATATATTTTAAAAATTAACACTTGGAGATGCTCTAAGAAATGATGTAAACTTGCCAAGAAAATATTAGAATATTGAATAATGAAAGTGGAGGAAGTAAGAAAATAAGTCTAACATTGCTAAGTGCTTAAAGATTCATAACAAAAGCTGATAAGAAAAATCCAAAGTTTAATCAAAACTAACTATTGATGGCAAGTAACAGGTCGGGAGTGGGAATCATGCCTTTAATATCACCATGTGCCATTCATTTTTGAAAGAATGCTTCAGATTGAAAGATTGACGACTAAAGTGTGTTTTAAAATTGACCAACTCTTGAAAATTCAAAGAAGTATGATATATTTAAAAGCTTCTACTAGAAATATATTAAAGGCTCATCAAAAGTTACATATCTTTCAAGTGTGGAAAAATGTTTAGCAACATAACTACTTTCAAAGACCTTCCCTCCTTGAAATCTTTCCATACAATGTATATTTGCTCCCAATCCAGCAATGTTAGGGCAGGCCAACAAGTGACATGCACCCTACCCTAATACATCAACTTCATCCAGCCTCCAAGAATAACTCCTGATATTCTTAACTAAATTATGTGAATTTTTAAACAAATGTCTTACATCTTGAAGGATTGGAAATGAAGTTGCCTGTTACATGCTAAAGGCATCACCTTTTTTTGCTTGGCCCTAGAAGGGCTAGATACCATTAAAGGATTCAAATTTAATGCCTGGTAGGAATGAGATGTGGGTTTGTAAGTGTGAAAGTTGAAATGCAACCAACCCCACTGCTGGTGCTCAGCTGAGCATAAAAGACACTTGCATTTTTTGAAGTGTGCTGGAGGCTTGCTGCTCAAGGTTTTTGAAGTGTACAGAGAACAACAAAGGGAAGGGTAAGAGAAGGATTGACAACTAATTAGTAGGGACTTATGAACTTTCACCCACATGCCTGGAAGGGTATGGGTTGGTGTGTGAGTATATGTATTGCACATTCCTTCTTTTGATTGACACAAGTGTTACTAATAAATGCCACTTTAGCTGTGGGTCCAACACAAAGCAAACTCAAATTGAATAATTATGTTAGACTGAAAGGCTTTCAATTGGGTCAATTGACTTTAGACGCTGGAAATAGGAGATCAGAAATGAAATTGCTCTTAGTCGGCACAAATTTGTATTGATGAGAACAAAGAGAAGGTAGGAGAATTTCTGTTGATCAAGTTCCTCCACATCAATTTGCTTCACATTGGGACCAATATTGTTTTCAGTCCAATGTCTAAAGTGGTCCTAAGTGATAGCCATGACATGAGAAGTCCAGAACTGTACTTCAACGCCTAGTATGATATTTGCACCATGCCCTTTTGTGCGGGGGAACCTGGTGGCACCACATCATTAGTGCCCATTCCATGAGAAGTTGAAGAATTGCAGTGTCCCTAGGATCAGCTGTTATTTGGTATTGGTCCTTCTTAGACTACAGGATGTCAAGTAGCATCCTTTTGTCCTTTGCCCTGGCATTGTTGCCTATCACACTGGGACATACACATGAGGGGAAGCACGTTGCAACCCCTGGAACATGACTTAGCTACTTTCTTCTCTTCTCACTCCTGTTATTGTAATCCTTTGCAACAGCTAATATACCTGCAATGTCCAGAGATAAACAGGCAAGCAACCAATACATCTAGAAGCAAGGAGAGAAGAATAATGTGCCCAATGATAATTGCATGTCAGATGATTCATGAATTTCCCCATCACCATAAAGCCAGTGATTTAGCCAGTGATTTTCTTCTTGTCAAATATGGGCATTCTTGTCACCATATGGGAAATTCAATGTCTGTTCCTACAACAAAGAAGTCCCAGGTCGGGTAGTAGCATTTCCTTAAAGGGCAGAGTCAATTAGGAATGTGTAATGTTTTTCAATTGCAGTTTGTTTTGTGAGCATCAAATGCCTAATCTTGCTTGTTATGGGCAAATGAGGTGTTTAAGGTCTTTGCTAGCAAAGTGGTATGCCATTGATTTGCTTTGACATTACGGCTAATTGGACCCATGCATGAAGAACAGCATCTGCTTGAGGTATTTTTGTGAAAGGCTTACAAAGTTTTTCAAATATTTGGAGATTTCTTGGAAGGAAAATATATTAAAACAGTATGTATGAATATACATTTTATAGCAATTACAAAACATGCAAAATCAACACATGACTAAAAGAAGTGAATACATAATAGAATATTTCATGTCCTGGTGTCTTTCCAACCAAAGTTGGGATATGTACTACCGTCACTCCTGGAGGATGGGTTGTAAAGTTTTTCAACAAAATATTGCTGAGTATCTATTGATTATACACTTAAATATCTTCTCCAGTGTGTGATAAAATGTTTTTCATCCTAGAAGGTTATTGACTTTTGAGGTTAAATGTATTTTCCCACCATGGATTATTGCTTGCATGTAACATTGTATGTGGTTTCATCACCCATAGGTCTATTTACTTTTTATGGACATTTTGTAATTGTTCAAATAAAGGCAACGTGTCTACCTATTCATTCTTTGCCAAATTAACTTTTGAAGCTCGTTGGGCAACTTGTGCTACAAACTTCCGCAAACAGGGCAACCATAAAAACTTAAAGCCACCCAGAAATCAAGGCACAAGTACCAGGCCTAGTGAGGCATTAAGGAAGGCTCACTTGGCAACCAAGTGGCACTTTTCTGTGGCTTGGAAGCCTAAAGCCATTCACTAAAATAGCTAGTCAAAGTAGGGCCTATGATCAAAATTGGCTATGGCTGACTAATATGTTAAACATCAGACATTCACATTTCTCTTTTCTAACCATTTTATCCAACTATGCTCATCTAAGGCTCTGAGGCCCCCCAAATGAAATATTGATAAGTTTCAATGTAACGTAAAGAACTTGGCACAAATCTAGCAGCACAACTGCATACTATGATGGTGAAGAATAGACACTTAATAGCAACACAACTCTCATTTCAACTTCCTACAATCAATTGGGAATGATTGTCACCTATGGGGACTAATGGGTTAGTCTTCTTGTCACTGGCTTCTAGTTATGATCACACCATTAGCCATATATACCCAATTCTGTAAGTGAGTAGTAGGTCGGGAATACCTGATTTATCCGGTTAAATTATTTAGGTTTGATTGTACCTGTAAACAGGTGTGTCTGAAATTTTGGTAATCTGTAGCAAATTAACAATTCAAAACATCATGACTACATAAAAAATCCCCCCAAACCTGGCCTCACTCTAATCCTTCATGAATGCAATTACAACATTCATTGGAAGTTTACACATTCAAAACCCTTTGGTACAAAATTTAGGCAATATCAAGCATAGGATGATGAGATGGCAAATCCAAATTTAACAACAAACACTAAATAGGAACAAGTTAAATGTGACATCCAGCTTGACATAATTGTAGGACAATACTCAACAAGAAAAGAAGATTGAATTTTTTTGACCATACCTGAACTTAATATTAACATTTTAACTATCTATTTTGCACAATATTTTCAAAGAAAAATAAATAATGCAATGGTTAGAATCTCCCCTTCAACCCAAAGGTCTAAGTTTTGACGCTTTTTCAAAATTATCTTTTTCTTCCATGAACAAGATGGATGGAAACAAAATAATCCTCCTGCAACTTCTTCAAACTAGTTGCCCTCAAAAATTCTCGATTTGAACCCTCTTGCATTTTTTATTTGAAACTACGAGCTAAAATTTATGGTGAAAAGAGGAGCCAAAAGTCAAATTAACAATTTACCATGAACATGAATTCACCACCAGTTTGACACCTAACTTTTCTTTTTGCGATAATTATTAACTCATAGTTTCAAATCAAAAATAAAAATTCATTTTCAATATTTGTGTTTTGAGAACTTTTTAACAATATAAAAAATGTTTGATTTGAACAAAGCTTACCCCTACACTTTCTTCACCAAAATTTGAAACAATTCAAGTCCCTAGTATCTTTAAAGCAACTTAGTTTGCTTCTTCTGATGAAAGTTGTTCCTTAGGAAACTTGGTTGGGGTTACTAATATATCCCTTTCCTCAAGGGAAGTCAATTTTCCCCCAAAGGAAGTTGCTTCTTAAAATAATTGTTAAGGAATTTGGCTGGAACTACCATTTTATTCCTTTCTCATGAAGCAAGATGGTCCTCAAGGAACTTGATTAGGGCTATATTCTTGTTTTTTTAATTCCTAAGGAAAGTCTTTTTTCCCCAAAATAACTAGTTTGAAAAAATTGTCTAAAGTTTTTTTTTTCATCAATTTTATGTGTATAAAAAATAAAATAATAAAGCTTTGGGTTGAAAGGGGAGATTCTAACTTTTAGATTATTGTTTTTTGCTTGGAAATATTCTGTAAAAAAAATAATTAAAACATGAATCAAAATTCAAATTAGTCAAAATAATAATAATAATAGTAATTTTTTTGCTAGGCATTGTCTTGCAACTACATTGATCCCAATGCATTGTTGTTTCTCTTACTTATTGATCACCATATTGAACTCATGTGAAACTAGGAAGGTGTTGCTTGAAGGTAATTCAAAGTTTTGCTAGCCCAAAAAAAAACTCAAGCATGGACCTTCCTTTGGCATTCAAATTGACCAAATTAGGTATTCATAAAAAGAATTCATGCTAGATCTTGAATCTAGGTTTTTGGATTTTTAGTTACAAATCCAATAATATAGTTGTCCAAAATCTTTGCTTTGGGATGCCCTTATATTTTGGGGGAACAAAATTATTATGTTGTTTTTAATGGGTATACAACAATGTTTTCTTTTTGGTGATTTATCACCATTTTTCGACTCAAAAAATACTTAGCTACTTGTACAAAGGAATTAGGGTAAAATTTTAAGTTTTTTTCTCCCAAAAGTCGTCACTCCAAATTTGACAACACCCAAGAGCATCATGAGAAATCACCCCCAAAAACTAAAGCTAAGTATGGACCATTGCCAACTTGTTCAATCAAGAACCTTGAAAGTGACAAACAACATGTGGTAGCCACTAAAAAACCTTGTTCACAAAACCCATGAAAATAGTCTTACCATCTTAGTCCCGCTTGTTTGTCTATCTTGCCATCACACTACAAGTTGCAAAGAAGCTTTGCCACCTTCTTCACTTGTGCAATGCACACTACATATCCTTGGGCTTTTTCTCGCCAAGTTTTTATTCAAATTTTTGTAACTTTATAACTTGCATGCTTGCAAATTTGCTCACAATTTTATGTGAAGTAGTTGAAGAGTAATGAACTTCAATGTTTGGCCTTCATAACTATAGTCCTTTCTTGTCCTTCTCCATATTTACTTTAGTCTAAAAGTGTTTAGGTTCATCTTGCATTGCAAATTGGCCATTGGAAGAGTTATGCACATGAAAGCAGCTCATGATTAATAATTGAATTTTTTGGGTTCAACAACAATGCTATGATTGTGTGCATTGCAATCTATCTCTAGAATTTGGTGTTGTTGTAGCTTGTGAAGCCAACTTGTACCTTCAATCTTTGAAAATTTTGTACCCTATTCCTACATTTATTCATATAGGATGGAGCAAAGTAATTAGTAAGGAGTTTTTTTGTTAGCATTCTAGAATCTGCAACAAACAAGTGAGTTTGTAAAATTCTCTTCATATAAGTTGTTGATTTTCATTGTCCTCTTCTTGTCAAAATACATTATAATAGCTCTCTATTGTTGATCTAAAGGGAAAAAAACCATTCAATCACGATGTCATAGTGATTAAATCTTTGCAGCTTGTTATAGAACTTCCCACCCCAAAAATGCCAATGTCCAAAAAAGGAACTATGATTCCACACAAAAGTTTCAAGAATCATGGGATGCAAAAGTGTCATGGGCAGAGACGTGTTTGGGGTCTAACAATTGTTTGCATATTGTTAAATGCAAAATATATAATCAAATTGATTTGAACAAAGACAAGCTACTAGCTCCTAAATAGGATTCACTTTGTAAGCATGTAAGTCGCTTGAAAGCACACCGGGACATGGGTTCTATGAAGAAAAGGGATTAGTACTACAACAAGATTTGTAATCATGGAAAAAACCTTGCAAAACTTGCTAGTTGATCTTGTGGAACAATTGCCCAACAAGTAATGAATGAGATTGGAGGAAAGAAAGCTCGCAAGTAATCCAATTTGCCATTGTTTTACATTTGTTGTAATAGGGTTGTCCCATGTTAAAATATGAGTCTTTACTAAGGTCATTGTTTGAGTTTTTAATAGTTCCAAGAGACAACAAAAAACATTAGACTAATAGTTGCGGTTGGCAAATGGTGGAGTTTATGCACCAAAAAGTGTTGAGGGCAACCAAAAAGGTAATGGTAATTGCACAATATGTTGATGTTAGTTGTGATGAAACTTTTACATTGGATATCTAATGTTGGTTGTCTGTCCATTGTTACGTTGTACAGAATTGGGTAAGAATCCCTATTCTTATTTCCTTGGTTTGAATGTTGGAAGGACTTGGCAATGATAATTTTACCAAAATGATCATGGAAACATTAATAGTAAGAAGGGGAATGCCAAGATTATGTTTCCAATAAGTTCATTAACTTTGGGATTGATGGTGTCAACGTATTTCAAGGAACCATTTGGTGTCACTGAGCAAATCTTTGATGAACATGCTTTTTATTCCATTAGGATCCATTGTATGGCACATCACAGATATTTGGTTGTGCAAATCTTATCAGGTTTACCTTTGGTGAAGCACATTGAGAGTTTGTTACAAACATTGCATGCCTATTTTGCACATTCCCCTAAACGACATTTGGAATTCACAAAACTTGTTGAGGTCATGGAAACAAAAAGGAATAAAATTATGCACAATGTAAAAACTAAGTGGATTTCAATGTTGAACCTTGCCAAAAAAAATTTGGCAAAATATGGAACTCTGCTGATGAAAAGGGTTATGGATAGCCCTACAAATCACCAAGTAAAACTCAATTATTAGCACTTGTGTGACCAACAAACTCTACTGGGGCTAGCATGCATTCTATTTTGCTGGAATCCATTCATGCTTTCATCAAGTTTGCCCAAAGGCAAAATGTGTTTGTTTGTGACTTTGTGGCAGCTATCAAGCTCAATCAATCTAATCTTTTCGGTATGTATTGTGATCAAAGCTCCAAAATATTTTGCAAAATTCTTTTGGGCCTTCAAGTTTTTGCTTAGCTTCCCTTCTAGTTTTTTTCAATTCTTGTTTAAATAAGGTTTTAATACAATGTTACTATTTATTTTTGTGCTTTGGTAGGGGTTGCAAACCTTGGAAAATAGGTTCAACATGTTTAGCTTTTTTGAATTTGTAATCCAACTCACATTTTGAAGGTTTGTATGCACTTGCTACCATATGTTATGTTTTGGCAAAGGTTACAAAAGGACTTATTCATGAGCGGGATATTAGGTTTCCAACTCATGCCATTATCATCCAATTGGGATTGTGTATCCCCAATATTAGCTCCAAGCATATTGTCATTTGTCATTTGGCAAACACCTCAAGGTTCTTAAAAGAGTTTTTTCTTACGATAAAAATCAATAGGTGAACAACAAGGAGGTTCATGTGCCTGAACTCTTAAATGCAAATGACCTTGAATGCCAACAAGGCATGTTCAAGTTGACTATGAAGTCAAAGGCAGGTACATCTCCCCTCCCTTTGACACAAACCTTTTAACCAAGATGTGGCACCTTGTGATAACATCCCAAATTTTTGTTTCCAGTTTCTTTAAATATGTGAAATTGGCTCAACTAGCTATGGTATTAATAGTTGGCAATGTGGAGGATGAGCGTTATTTTTCTACTCTTGCTTCACATCAAACTCACCACCCATTTACCATTGGTTGTGCACATGTTTGTGCAACATTTCTATACTATACAAAATTATGAAAAATGCATTGAGTAATGGAAATGTGTTTGACACCATTAGTTTTATGAAGGTTAGGGTGCAATGACATCTTATGTGAGACCCACAAAACTTCTAAAGTGGAGGAAGCTTTTGTAGTAGTTTCATACTTGTGGTTGCAAGGCATTTACATTGCCATTTTTTGTAACAACAATTTCTTTTTAGCTTTGCTTGTGTCAAATGAACTCCCAGCTTAATTCCTTTTGTTTCCATGATGACGACATGTTTTGATTCTCTTTCTATTGTTTCTTTTTACATTTGGTTTTTTTTAGCAACATCAATGTAGCCTAATTTGGTTTCATTTTTTAGGTCAATTGAGTTGGAAAGGCCAATTTTAGGGGTTCAATTCCCCCTCAACTATTTAGTTTTGATTTTAGTGTGAGTCTGAATTTGTTTTGCAAGTTTTGTCCTTGGTTTAATTAACAAACCTCATACAATTTGCAATTTCCACCAAACAGTTTGCTTGGTCACCCAAAAAGTCCATTATATGTCACATGGAGTTGCCAGATTTAGAGCAAATTTTATTTCACATGGCCTAAATCTGCACCTATCCAATTGCATACTTGCCATAAAAACTACAAAAATAATCCCTAAATAGCCAAATTCTTTTCAATGTTCAAATTAGCGTGGGGGCCACATATTCAACCCCACCAAATTAACTAGCAGCCAATCAGAGCTCCTGCAACTTTAGACTAGTAGCCACTTGACCAGCGTAGCTACTGCAGAAGGGGCCACCAGGGCTAATTTCCAAATATGGAAAAAAAAAACACTGGTACACAAGGACCCCATAAATACCTATCTAATCAGGTTTCACATGCGTATCAAAACTAGCTTCAATACTACTAATCCAGCTGCTTATATTTTAAATCAAATTTATAGCATATGGTATACTTCAAATACAACCTTTTTGCCAAGTGCCGCTATGAAAATCTCATTTGACCATTATTTTACAAGCTTCGTACTAGCTCAGTACTTACTTCATTCGTAAATTCAAAAATCAATAACCAAGAAAATCTAATTTTAAAATAGTAACCATTATTTTTGTGCTGAATTATCACCATGTTGTGAAAAATATTTTGAAAAAAGAATATTCCATCACAAATTCCTTTTTTTTGAAGAAACATTTGCCAACCCACTAACCTTAATATATTAGCTTGAATAATCAGCTATTAGGTTTGCAAAAGAAATATCGCTTAATGAAGTAAACCTTACTTTATAAGATGAAAACAATGATTCAATTTGGGTCAGGTTGTAGTAATAATTCAGAACCAAGTTGTGACCAAATTAGTAGGAGCCTCCTAGCAGAGTCCAATTTCAAGAGGAGATTATACCTCGATCACAATAAGTATGTGCTCTATGATGTGTGTCAATTGTGAATTTGCATCAGGCTGGCTGACACACAATCCCAAGTAGCTAATTTCTTAACACCAGTCATAACCTATCATGTGAAGAAGCATGGGCTTAAAAGTTTTTCAAACATGGAGTATGGACACAAATATAAAAAATAGCAGAATACCACCCCCCATACCCAGAGGCCCTTCAGAAGTGAGCTAGGTTTTTGAATAATTCATTATTCTTGTGGGAAGAAAAGTAGAGCTCTTCAATGTTTGCCATTATCTGATCCTGATCACCATTACAATAAGAAAACATGTTGCAGAAGGAAGGGAAGTATGGCAAAAATTAAAAACACACACCCACACACACACAAAGGACTTAAGTCATAGCTCAATCACTGACATGCTGCTTATTCATACAGACTCCAATGTGCTGCAGGTTTAGTGATTGAGTTGGTCCAACTATACTGAACCAACAGCAACCAGAGCACCATCAGGGATGGATGGACAAGAACAGGAAACACCTTTCCATAGTGTCCCAGTTCTCTAGCTAACCATGGTGGTTAGCTCAGTTTCTGTTTTGACTACCTACTTACTATCAATCCACTAACCTTTATCTACCAACCATCCATCTATATGCATCAATATTAGGAAACAACTATATAGTGTTAATCCTACTTAGCTGCCAGAGCTATCCCGTAGAGACAACCAAAAGGACAGGTTACCAAGGTGAAACCCAACATCAATGCGGTTGGGGTGTAACATCCACTGAGTCACAAGCTATAACAGGCTTCCAACGGATGGTATGTTGGTGGCTGAAGGTTCATTCTGGCCTAATCATGCTGATCAGCAAAGGGGGTGTGGAATTAGAGAGCTTAAGATGCAATGTCAGGACTCAGGCCATTTCCACCCCATCATCTCAGATAGTTTGTCAGCTGAGCCCCCCATACATGATCAAGGGTGGGCTCCCATGATTTTGACAAAGGATTTTTCAGTAGACCTTGTCACAGGGACCTTTTCCCAACTGGACCTTGCATGACCTGACGTTGGATTTAGTTGGTCTCTATTGTCACGAGTTGGGGATTGCAAATGCAGCAGCAAATACTTTTTAATGACCACACTGGTAACAGCTTTGTTGTCACATAAAAATAAATGTCTGACCACAGACTCCTGAAATGTTGCTTGGTAACTCAACTTGATTTTAGATGCTCCTGCAGAAAGTGGGTTAGGTGAATGGTAAGGATAGTGATTGAATGTTCCTAAGTCTATTTGACAGGCATCTAATATCCATCGGTATTCATCCTAGTAAAGAGGTGAGATATTATGTCTACTCCTTAAGAGTGTGAAGGATCTTATGCCTGTAGTCGTAAGGCATATAATGCTTACTTATAGGCATAAAATCCCTCCCACTCTAAGAACTCAGCTACCAACCTGTCAAAGGCTCCTTATTTTGCGAATGCCCCCACACCAGGGCAAACACTACCACTGAGAGTCTTTGGATTTCAATGTTTGTTTGTGATTTATCACCGCTCTCCTGGAACATTTGAACATAAGTCAGGCCTTGAAGTCATCAATTTATATATCATGCTTAGTTGTCCCAGCAAGATGGAAAGTTTTTTGCATGTGCACTCACTCGCAGACTTAAGGAGGGAAACACAATATCATGGAAATTTGCCATTGCAATAGGTGTGTGGTTTCCCCTCTGAAAATGGGTCAGTGGTGTATCAGTTGCTAATACCATAGTGCCTTGGTTAAATCATTTGTAAAAATGTTGACATAAAAAAAAATTGTGAAGGAAAATAGAGAATATATATCAGGATATTCAGGAATATTTTATTATTTGACATGGTATCTTCAAATTTTATTAATTATTCGGCAGACATGTGTGGAAGCTGCTCTTGTACCGGGTATTGAAGATTGAAATTTGGCAAATGTCAAAAGGGTCTTAACTTTTGGCACAGAAAGCATCTTCACATCAAATACTTTGTCAGGATTTGATGCTGTCACAGGCCAGAAGATCCTTAGAAATTTTGATCTGTTTTCCAGGGTATGGGACCAGGTCTTCTTTTGTGTATGGTTCCTGCAAAGGCAGTTCTTCTCGTGTAATATGAAGAGTTGGATAAACAACGGGCCAATGCTAGTAGCCCAGTGCATGTTAAGTTTCATTTGTGTCCTCATCTCATATGGTACAGGTATACTATACTATAGAATTCCTCTATAGTAAAACCGTACTGTGAATGTATATCTTATTACTCACATGGGGGACAAAAAAAAAGATATGTTATCAAGAGGGTATCACACTAGCTCCTTTGTCAGTGTATTGCAAACCAAACTCCTAGACTACAGGTTGCAACACTACATGTCACTTTTGAAATATATGGAACCACATACATAGAGCATATGATATGTGCCAACCAAAAAGTTTTGATGGAAAGGCCCATTTAGCTCATGAGATTCAAAAGCTAGTTTCCTAGAGCTGTGAAGAGTACTTACTAGTACCTCCTTGAAAAGTTTGTTTTCAAGAAACAAAATTTTGTGAAGGAAAATAAAGAATCTAAGAGAATGGTTTTTTTTTTTTGGCATGGAATCTTCAAATTCAATTAATTATTCAACATACATGTGTTGAACCTGCCCTAATACTATGGTATTTATGGAATTCAGCATCACTTATATATGGACTACACAATGTTGCCCATTTTTAGTTGTAGATATTTCATGTTGTTTGGATAAGCATCATGATCTTAGTATTGGCACTAGTATTGTAGTACCTCTTCAGGTATGGCAGTAATTTTTTTTATTGGAAATGTCAAATTTATTAGAAATTACTTGTTTCAAATGCCAAAATTTATAGAAATTACACAAGAGGGAAAAATATAAAAATTGGTGGAAACTCAAGAGCTTCTTGCTTCAAACCAATCGACCATTGCAGAGCAAGTATCCAATTTAATATGCAAAAGTTGAAAGTACATAAATATAATTTCAAGGCTCTATCAACTTGTAAATGAAATGCAATATTTCATGTACTTTAAACTTCCTTTATATATAAAAACATATATGCATATGCCTAAATTTTCAAAAAAATATTTAAATGCATATTAACCATGGAGGTTTTCAATATCAATGTAATAAAATAAAAAAAACCTATTGATTGTTGAAAGAAATAACATTTGAAAATCTGAATAATATATCAAAGCTTATTTAATGACTACTTTCCATTCAATGTCCTACAATTGTCACATGTTATTTACTCTACAATGCTTTTACCCATTAAGTTATCCAATGTAATGTAACTTCCTCAATTGAACATGATTTGCCCTCCCAAATTAAGCTTTTAAAAGAAAGATTTTTTTTAAACAATTTGTCTCATGACTTCTCAAAACCTTGTAGTTATCAAAATTCAAGTCATTTATCAGAAAACAAGTTCACTTTCTTGTCAAACTCAAGACATCTTGGCAACATTCTCAAGATTGTTTAAATCTAACAAGGTTTGATTTCTCCAACATTACTTTGAACACACTTGAAGAATCCCAACGTTGAAAATGGAAATTCATGTTAGGAATCCTAAGAGTGTTTTTGCTTGACTCCCACATGTTTTTTCCTTGACTACTATCATCACTTGGAACTCAAGTTCAACACATGATTCCTTATCAAGTGTTCAACTTACTTTTGTTTCAAGAAAGATATTCTTGCATCATTCTCCAAAGCTAATTGCAAGCCTAGGAGAAGGATACAACATATTTGCTATGTCATATGTTTGTCAAATAATAAGTATGACAATGTCAATGGTATTCTTATCAAAGAGGTAAGCAAGCCATTGCTAATAATTTTGTAGCTATTGAATAAGAAGCATGACATTACTAAACATGTAACCAAGGTTAAGTAAAGGGCGATCCACCTCATTTAAGGACAAGGGGAAACTTTATCTTGAGCTACCTCATAAACCACATAAGTGTGGTGATGGAGTGTTCAAATTGAAAGGATGATGATGGAGATATGATGGTGGCAATTCCAAGAAGGTAGTTTGGCAAGAGGACATGGAGTGAAAGAAGTGAACTTGAAGGTGCAAGAGAAGTGCATTGGCCATCATGGAAGATACTCTCATAGTTTGTTGAGGAACAGATTTTGAAGCTTTTTGAACCATTCTTTGACTTGTGGAACTATTTTTTCAATGTAGGAGTTTTAAGACAGTTTGGGCCTGATTATGAAAGTGGTGGTCATGCTTGAGGAGGTCAAAAATGCCTCTAAAAATGGCTTGGAATCTGCAATCAAAAGAAGTTCCATGATGTTGTTAAATTTCCATTTTCAGACATTAAATTTAAAACCAGGGGAAAGAGGATATGGGCATGTTTTCTACATAGCTCAAAATCTCAACTTCATGTTTTGGATGTTGTAGTTCTAGTTCTACATTGCAAATTCGCATACATGCTTAAGCTCAAAGGGAAAGCATGCATTATCCAGTACACTGCATAGATGGAACATAAAGCTGCTCTGTACAAATGCAGCTGTACATCAGATTGGCCAATTAGGTCATAGCCTTACTTGATGTTATGAATTACATATTCTTTGTGTTTTGTTTGTTGAGTGCTGATGTTCAGGTTATGTTTGAAGTTCAGATTTCTATATCTACATTTTTTGTTTGGGTACGATATTCAGATTGTATATCAATGTTTTTAACCTTTTTGCAGCTATTCCTGGTATTCCAGGAATCCCCACAAGATCCCTGTTCCCACATGTCTACTGCATCATCTTCTATCTGCCATGTAAGTGAGCAGTTCATGCATATAACTGAGGAAACACACACCCTTGAGGCAACAAACAGTAATAAAAGATAAGCTGCCTCATTGCACATGACCTTCATTGCTAAATTAACATCATGGTGACATAGAACCCTATGGAAATATTAACCCTTTGCAAATACTTGATGCTCCTCAGGTCAATATTCTCTTTGTGCCACATGTTTTCTATCATTTGTCAAGACTGAATTTTCAGGAAACTGAAAATGTCAAACACAAAGGAGATCTGGCACTGTGTGAATTTTTTAGGGGACGGGACTGCCAGCAGAGACCAATATAGCCCATCATTTTTTCCATGGGCTCATTCTTTTTTATGAAAGTATTTGGTGGCTGTTTTATAGCATAGAGAAAATATGATAGAATCTACCTGAGAGGTGGACAAAAATACATGACATTCATTGTGCCAAAAGGAATGTTGGTTTACAAAATTGACACCTGAACAATCTTTTTGACACTAAAAAAAACAATGACAAACAAACTATGTATTTCAGAATTGACCAGGTTTGTCTGTGCAAAAAAATATACCGTAGATCTATAGACATGTGATGCTCATGACAAAACTCATATTGTGTAGAGTAAATTTGCAGTAGTGTACATGTTTATCATCAGGTAGTTTTACATATACAGAAAAGAAGTGTTGAATAGTAATGGGGCAATGTTGGACAATAGGATTCAGAAAAGCTCTCCATAGTATGTGATCCAGAGTTTTATATTAACATGTTTAGGATGAGCACAGCATGCATGGCAATTGCAGACAACACACCCAGAGTAAGTGGTAAGTAGGACCAGGTCACAGTGCCAGTTCCACTCTTGATAGCCATGTGACAAAGGCCAGAGACTAAGCATCAATGCCTTTGAAGAGTGGGGTCCCATAGCTAGGTGGATGAAGAAGCCCTGCAGGGTATCTAGTATCTACTCCTTTTATGTTGCTTTGATTACCCTTATTGTCCTTCTACTAGAGATGTGCGAAAACAGACTTTTAAAACATTTTACAACTTTAAAACTATGGGAAGTTGGGGGCACAGCAAGCCTGTTATGGCTCCATTGTGGATGAACCTCAACTGAGTTGCCATCAGGTTTCACCTTGGTGACCTATCCTGTAAGTAGGCTAAAACTAGGATAATAGGTGTGTATTAGTTAAGTAGACATGTGTGGATGGTTAGTGAATGAGTAAGGATTAGTGGATTGTTACTGGGTGTGTAGTAAAACAGAAACTGAGCTAACCATAGCGGTTAGCTAGGAAACTGGAACCCAATGTACCATTTCTCGATGCATGTGTGGACCCCATGAAAAAGTGTTTCATGTCCTCCCACCATCCATCCCTCACAATGTGCTGGTGTTCTTGGTTCACTCGCGCCGGGAAGTTGGCCTGTTTTATAAGTATCACCTGGCAGGTAGTGTGTTTTAAAGATGGTAGGGTTCTGTGTGGGGACTTCTACAGTAGTTGCAAACTTTAAGTCAAATTTTCAAACAAAGTGAAAGAAGCTTGGTTACAGCCCAGAATTGAGATTATAATGAAAAGCTTTGTGTGCCCATACAAAGGACAAAAAAATTCACATTTGATGGACTTTAAAGCTGCACACATAAATGGAGATCAGGGATCAAACATCAAGGCAGAATTTCTAGCTGATTTAATTTATGTCTATGTTGCAAGAAGTTGATTCAAATCTTGTTCGGGCAAATGAGATGATATACTATTGAGACGTAGTTGTGGGTACAAACTACAAACTCAGAGCTATAGTTGCAGGCCATGGAGTGAAACAGTGCTTCTGTCATGGTCACTTCAGGTGTTGTCTTCAAAACAAACCAAATATCCTGAATTCTAGAAGCCATATTACATGTGTGTCACTCAAAGATGTGTAACTATTGTCCTTCTTTCTATAATAATGTTCAAAACTACAATTTATTTCACTTAAGTGAAATCACTGATGACATTTTCAGAGTGCTGCATGTTTCAAGGTAATATGGCCATTCACATCCCAAGAAGAACAGCAAATGTTGTGACAGGATTGCAGCAAAATACTAAATGACAATTTCTGAGGCTGTTAGAAAGAGAGAAGACAGACATTGGACCATTCGTCACCCAACTTGCGAGTGTAGTCTAGTTTGCTATTGTTTGGGATTCATGTGATCAGTGGTCAGGCATCTATCTTGTGCTACAAGATACAAAGAGTAAATAACCCCATTAAAGACAATGGCTCTCATCTTGTACTCAGTTGGGTCCTTGCATGAAAAGCCTTTACTTCATTTCATTATATGGAATAGAAAACTGGAAAGATTAGTCATGAAGGATCAAGTGTGAAAAACCATGGAATCGAACATTCATCCAGGTCTGTTGGCAACACTTCTCATGAACTGAGCTTGATGATGCAGAAACTACCTGGAATGTATGTAGTCTTCTTCAAAGAGCAGATCAACTACCCAATTACAGCATTGTTCACGGTCTAAACTCCAATTAATTACCAAAATAAAAATTGAGCAGCTTCAATTTGCCAACCACTGCAACCAGAAATGGGATTACAGATTCTCTATAAGTTGCAAATGCATTTTCATATTTTGAAAAAATAGAGAATGAGAGAAATCATAAGTTCAGACATTGGTGAATTCACCTACAAAACAAGACTGCAGTTCCTCTCATCAGCCCAAGTGCTCCACAAAATCCAATAAAGAAGATCTTGGACCAAGGACCGCCTTAAATTTAGAGACCCAAAAAATGGAGGTTCTCATATGCCATTATGGAATCAAGTGCTGAAGAGATTTGCCCTCAACAGTGTTTTTGTGATGCAGCAAATAATTTCTTGCTGCAGAATCATAGTGGAGTCAATTAGAGATGATTTTTCATTGACAGACTTACTGATACTGATTGTGAGGATCTCAATCAAAACATGATGAAACTAAATCTTGCCCATCACAGTCACATTCATAGCTTTCAATCTATCTCTCTGGACCTTCCTTGAATCCAAATTCTGCAGACCTTGATCCTTGTAATTTCTTGATTGACCCATTACCATCGCTAAGCCCTGAGTGCTTTTCCAAGCACATGAGAGCTTGAATTACATCATATAAAATGCTTTGCACAGTGGTGTGAACAAGCCAGGTCTGTGAGTTGGATCTTATCTTCAACTTCCACTAGGTATGTCACCTTCCACTTATGGTTCCATAGTGCCAAGAACGGTTTGGTTTGTATGTGTGGAACATTCTTAAAATAGTGATTGCAAGCAGCAGTTTCAGACTGCAATCATGTTTACTGCACTTATGCTGCAAATCCCTTGGACTACAATCATGTTTAATGGATGAAGGAGACCCAAAACCCTACAGAACAGATAGAATAAAACCAAAAACTGAGTTTGATAAACACCCACCTTCACCCACATGTTCAGGGACCTTCAACAGCAACATCTCTTTAATACTGATTGCCTACCATAACATTCACACTACTAACAGCAGTGAGTGGAGAACAATGAGACAATCTTCAGAGAGGCAGTTTGGGAATCCAACCGATAGTTTTCTTAAATGACCCACTGGTCAATTGCAACAGCAAATTGATAAATCCAAATCAGTAATTTATTGCAGGTCGGAATGGAACAATTTCTAATGTAGCAGAAACCCTGGGAAATGTTGTTGTAATCTCACACTCAAATCAATTTCCACAATAACTCCTTCCATAAGAGGAAAGAGGCACCAAACTTCAGTGGTTCAAATGGTAGAGGCAGGAAATCAAAACAACAGGGGAGGCTCCTCAACTATTTTTTCAGTCGTACCACATCTGATAATGGTGTTCAACTATGGCACTGCAATGATACCACTAGACATGCTACAAACAAAATGTATTTTCCTTGTAGTGATTGATATGACAGACTGATGGCATCACCAAAAGTCCATGCAAGAAATACAGTGCAAAAATGATGAAAAGCTGATAATGGTGTTCAACTATAGCACCACAATGATACCACTAGACATGCTACAAACAAAATGAACTTTCTTCATAGTGGTTGACAAGATAGACTGATAGCATCACCAAAACTCCATGCAAGAAGAAACACCATGCTAAAAAGTGATGAAAGTGATCAGCATCCCTGACCATGATTGGTCTCCCAACGGTTTTGAAACAAACTTTGTGGAAGTGTGGCAGTTTTCACAAACCCAAAGATTTTTCATTTTTTGTAGTGGAGTACCAGGAGCTCTGTTGATGAGCCTGAATGCCATAACCAATTTCTTACTCTGGTGAAGGAAAGGAACATTTTCTTCTTCTTCCACATCATTCTTCATGAATTTTGTATATGGCATCATGCATCATGCATGAGAAATGACAGTCTGTTCAGTTTTGCTCAAATTTCAATCATCTAAGGGTGCTTTTGATTGTGTACAACAAATGTATGTACCTTGTTGTTCACTTCAACCCAGGTGCCATCCAGCTGTTTCTTCACACCTCTTTCTTTTCTCTGCTGTTCAGCATTCTCACAAAGATGCCTGTTGCCAGCAGCAGCAGAGATATTTCAAAACAGCACATAGCCAGCAGCATTTTCAAGCTCCAATTCAAGAATTTGTTTAGCAACATATTCTCTCATCTCCTCCTTACAATGAATTCTGCTAGCCCCAAACAATATCCTCCATGCAGGCACATGGTTTGCAGGGTATCTCCTTTATCATATTCGGTCTCCTGTAGATGGCCAGCACCGCCATACAGGTGTATTGTTCCAATTTTGCAAAAATTATGTAAACAGTGATCATTGAAGCATAGCACCATGTGCATTCCTGCACAAAATGTTCATCACTGCACACTAACAGGAGACAAATAAAGATAACATTTGGCTGAGTGTTCAACAAGATGCCATCACGTGATCCAAAGGTCAGAGAAGGTGACTGAATGTCAATCATGTCAACTTTTGCATACACGTCAACCAAGTTATTCCCCATAAAGACATCTGAAACCCATCCACTTTGAATGATCTGCTCATGAGCACACCTGCCCTCCTCAAGCACAACTACACTGGCACATGCATTTAGCACCCCCACAAAAGTAACAGAGGTTGGTCACACATCTTCCTGTTGCATTTGTCGAAACAGTTTCAGTGCCTTCTGCCCTTGCCCACATTTTACACATCCCAATATCATGGCATTCCAAGTGACCACATCTCGAGATGGCATCTTGTTGAACACTCTCCCAGCATCCTCAATGCTCCCACATTTTGCATAAATGTCAACCAAGCTACTCTCCACAAAGACATCAGACTCAAATCACTTTGAATGATCTGTTCATGAACATGGCTGTCATCTTCAAGTGCTCCTAAATGAGCACATGCTTTAATCACCTGAAGAAAAGTGAATTTGTCAGAACTCCCTTTTTGTTGCATTTGTTGGAAAAGCTGCATTGCCTTCTCAGTTTGCCCACCCTTCACATATTTTGTAAGCTTCTTATTCCATGCAAAAATGTGCAATTGCTCTGTGCCCGGTGCCATTGCAGCCATCTCTGCTGCCACCATGGAGGGTTTCACCAGTCCTTGAGCCAAAGTGCTTCCTGTGTCTTCTTATGTTTGAAATGAGGGTGTCTTCCACTTGCCTATAACCAGAAATCCAGATCAAGCTGATCAGCCATGTACTCTCCACATCCTAGGCATAAAAGCTATAATAAGAAGAGAGAAAGCCACATGGACCTTCTCCATCAGAGAAATTTGTACTAGCATATCGCATTTACCTACCTTCTCTGGCCTACTACTACGATCCCACCGGTGCAAAGGATCTGACAAAAAGTCTGCCAACTTTTAGACCATGGCAGGATAGCAACCGAGAGAGTGCAAGGAGATTGACACCAACATTGGCTCCATTGACATGTGAAGTCTGACCGGATCGACATTCAGTTACCTCCTCTGACCGGTGATCCCACCATTTCGAAGGATCCAAAAAGAAGTCCCGCCACACTTTCTCTCTCTGGCCTCCGGGAGCTGCAGAATCATGCAGTTTGATCACATAGAAGCCGCGCTGAGGTATTGCATCTTGTATAGATTGTGTGCAATCTCTCGATTGCCTCGGAAGATATCACTAATCAAACGTACTGTAGGCAAGAGAACGAGAGGAACAACACAAGAATACTTACAACTGCGCTGATCTCTGAGGACCGCCTTTGTTTCTATCCGATGGCCGCTGGGAAGAAGTGCGGTGTACAGCAAAAGTTGTTAATGGGTAGAGTGCGGTCGCTTCTGCACACAGATACGCAGCAGCAGGCTCCTCCTACTCAACCTCCTCCTCCTTTCCATGTGGTGTCGGGGAGCTGGTGCTCTTGTGCTCTAGAAGATAGTCGTATCCTGCACACGGCGATCGCACTTGCCGCACCAATAGTGAAAACATTCCTTCTCAAAGACCAATGGCAATTGCTCTGGCTCCTCACAATCCCGTGCACGAGAAGAGCATGCGAAGTGAAGCCAAATTCAAACCCCCTTTTCGAGCGTGCGAAGTGGACCCAAATGCATTCCCGCTCCAGCATCCAAAGTGGCAAGACGTTGTACTCCCCCATCGAACATCACGGGGGTGAAGTCGGTGTGCTCAGCGCAGTTCTGCGCCGAATAACTTCAAGTTATAATTTAAGTTTTTGGTCCTACTACTAAAACCTAGAGTCGAACCGAGCACCTAACCGCTACAGAACTAACGAGTTACCAGAAGACTAATTGTCGCCATAAACTTGGAATGTTTTCTAAATATAATATTAAATAAAGTTCTCACCAACAACAGTCCAACCCTACAATAGAACCACATAGCGCAGGGCAGGGTACTGCTTCGACCTTCACCGCATGAAGTTCTATGGAGTGTTTAGTGCCTCGCTCCAAATTAGTGGACACAAATCCAATCCCCCTCTCTCTCATCACCACCATATGTGGATTTCTAGTTTTAATTATGGTTGCAAAATGTTATAAATGTGCAATTACACATCTTATGTCTCACATTTAAAACATTTCAATTACATGTTTTGTTGGGTTTTCAATATTCACACTTATATGACTGAATACATCAAGACAATTTATAAGAATTGAAGTTGGGAGGTTATATGTTCATAAAAACACTTCTCAAGCTTTCAATTGAATAGAACATCTCTTATGGTTGTGAACCATTATGCATAAGTACAACTTTTCTTCATAGATTAACAAGAAATATGTTGTATTGTTTGAACATTTCATGATTGACTGAACCAAATATCTATTGTTTCCTATTGTTGCAACAAAAACATCAATCATTTCCAAAAAAATAATTTGCATTTATTGGAGGTAAGGTAGATGGGTTAGTGGGTTAATATTTGAGTCTCCAAAGGACAAGGGCATGTTGATCATTGCTCAATTGATCCTAGAGTTTTTATTTTATTTTATTTCATCTTTGGGCACATTCATAGTCTTTAAATCAATGAATTTGGTTAAGATTAAAAGAGAGGTATCAATTTTCAA
>Ga0116231_10000471_pt1 | contig 69787 bp, 54 predicted proteins | sample S1TSphgellanicum_2_FD_89695 | JGI IMG/M metagenome (GOLD analysis project Ga0116231, IMG submission 89695) | Host-associated microbial communities from peat moss isolated from Minnesota, USA - S1T2_Fd - Sphagnum magellanicum MG | ecosystem: Host-associated > Plants > Peat moss > Unclassified...
CCAACGAAAACTCCACTTCCTGAGAGATTATGCAAAATGTGTAGTTTGGAGGCCATAGAAGACGAAGACCATTTCTTGCTTGTTTGCCCAGCATATGAACATGTACGCAACATGTTTAGGGAAGAACTGCCTCTAGGACCTGTGACGCCTGTGCAGGAACTGCTATCTTGTCAGGACCAATCTAATCTTGCTAGATTTCTTGAATAGTGTCTCCAGTATAAAAATATTAGGATTCTGTCCGCCTAATGGGTCTCTCTGGCCCCATAACTGGTGTTAAATAAAAAGTAAAAGTAAAAGTAAAAAACCCAAGTTTCAGTCAGGGTTCCAACCAAGTTTTATGCTGAGTTTTCAACATGGGTCCTTTTTCTACTAATTTTTTATTTTGACAAAATTTTGCAACTTGACAAAAACATTTGAGAAAAAAACATGAAAAATCATAATTTCTTTGATTTGTTTCCGTATTATAGAATAAAAATAATTAACTAGTCATTTTTAGTTTGAAGAACCTATGGAAAATTGGTCCAAATGTAATGGCAACATTGTTTTTTTTTTCAAATTTCAAATGTTCCATCGTTGACTACTATCCCGAAAAACGTTTATCAAAATGGCTTCATGAAAAGGGGATTGAAAAAAAAACAAGGATCTTATGACAAAATAATTAATTAAAAAAAAAATCTTTAGGCTTTTGCACATGAAACAAATGCTAATTTGGAACAAGGAAAAAAATTCATAATCCCTCTCATAAATTTCACTCTAATAATCGTACAAAATGATTTATTCATTTATTGGGATCTTTGAAGAACTTCTTTTTGAAGTTTGTGAAATTGTAATAAATTATAAATATTAATAGTAACATAATTTTCGCATTTTTTTCAAAATCAAAATGTTTTCACAAATTTTGAGATAAATAAAATACTCAAATAAGAACTTTTTAACTCACTAGTGGGAATTTTTTGTTTTTTGAAAGAGAAGATACATTTTGTGCTACATTAATCTTTATGTTGCTTAAACTTGTACATTAGTAAATGTCACCAATATTTTAGACATACCCTTTCACTAACGCATTTAAACCTGACCTAATTTATCTTTTTTATTCGCATATCTTTTTGTGAAGGATTGTCTTCTTTCCTAGGCTTCTAGCCTTTGGGAGGCCTTATCATAAGCCCTCTCCTAATATTTATTTCTTTTATTTTTGTAAAAACATGGTTCATGATGGTGTTTCCCAATGCTTTTGCATCATAAATACATCCGCTCAATGAAAACGCTAAATGACATGATACATATATTTTTATAAGATCCTATACACATAATATCATGGTGTGTACACATTTGTATATTGGAAATATATAATACAATGTCATATATATTCATATGTTTAAACCATCTGCATATGTTTGCATTGTATATACACATTTATGTGCATGTGTATATGGGATGATGATTTTCATTCGTAATGTTTGATTTTATTGTTGCAAGTTTCATAAAAAGAAATCTTAATGATGTTATTCAAACTAATGAAATTATATGGCATCAACAAGCAACATATCACAAGTTTCAAACATTTCAATACACATAGTTACTGCATTTTTATGATATTTTGAAATTAAACAAAAAATCCCAAAGTAATACAATTTTTTCAATACATATACATTAAATTTTTTAAAATTTTTTTATTAAAAATAAATTTCCAATTAAATTAATTAATCATTAAAATTTAATTTTGTATGAATTCAATATGATTAAAAATACATATAATCGATAACAAAAACTTTGCTATCACATCATAAATATTACAACCCTGTGATTTGGGAAAAAATCCAATTATCAAATGATGCATTAGTATAAGTTGAAATTTGAGATTTTAAATTCATATGCAAAGCAAACAAATTTGCCCATTGATGATGAATGATAATATTCAAAACTTTGTATAATGGTGTTTCGATTAAATTTCATAAAGTGACCATCACCATATTTGGATGAACAATTCTTGAAATATAATTAGTAAAGTGATTAGCATTCAAAATGTTTAAGAAACACACCTATTGTTGCACTCTCATGTGGTAAACATGGTAGTATTTATTGAGTTTGATTCATATTTACAAGGACATTATTAACACTACCATGCATATTATTTTCTTGTACCTTTGTTGTTTATAAATTTGAGCAAAAATAAAACATGGTCAAATAAAACATTTTTTTAATTGTGTTAATTTTTGGACTAATGGAATGATTTTTTTTTTCAAAAAACTTTATTTCGTATTTGATATAAAGGTGCTTTATTTTCACTAATATTATGTAAATGACTTTCACATATGTATGATGTTGAATTAAGTTCTATTTGAATTTGAAAATAAATAAATAATTACCTTGACAGTTGATTTGAAAAACATAACCTTTCACAATTAAAACATGGAATTATGAGAACATATTGGATTTTTTTATATAAATGTCAATAGATATTGAATTATATGCATTTTCTTTTATATTATCATTATGTTCTATTTTATTCGATTGAACATTGTGTTCCACAAAAAATTGTTGTGTGGGAATTTGTTCTTTAATTTCCTTTAGAATGCATAAAACAATGATGATTGAATTTTGTCATTCATGAAAGATTCTTGTGATTTTTTACTCTATATATATATATCATGTGATTCATAATTTATGATTTAGTTCTTTTGATATTTGGAAACATGTTAATGAATTTAGATGTTGTTACATAATAAGTTAGATTTGAACAAACCTTTAATAATTCAGAAATATTGTTGTCATAAAGTGCCCAATCAAAAAAATATAAATAGATTATATATATATATATATATATATATATTTGTGTTACATCAAGTTGATCAACAATTAGATGGGAATGTTCCTTTTGATTTTTTGGTATTTTTAAAAACTTTGGTAAGGGAAATTGAAGTGAACGAATTAAACAAAATTTCATTGATAAAAACATTTGTGTTGTTTTTCAAAATTTTTGGTAAGTATTGAATATAATTTAAATTTTTTTGTAGTAATTTTTGTATTACAAAAAATGTTGAACAATGAAATAACATACTCTAATGGTGAATCCCAATTATTTTTCAAAATGTTCATTAACACAAAATCAAATTTTCCATTCTAATAAAAATATGTAGATGATTGCCATAATTGAATAGGAGGTTGTTGTACCATTGATTTTCGAAAAAGATGGAAAATCATCTAAATCTATGATAACTTTGAAATTATTAACTTGATAAATAAACAAAGACCTAGACAAACCTTTAACATTAATTCAAAATGTTGAGAATTATATGTTATATGTAAGGGGATAGATTGAAAATCCATGCCACATTGAAACATAATGGGTTTTGATATTTTATTCCAAATGTAAATTGACCTTTGTAAATATTTAGTTATCCAAAATATTGTAGTGAAATTTCCTCACAAACCTCCCATGTTAGCATTTAATGCTATTTTTGTCACATATTGATGTTCATTTATGACCATGCCTTGATGCAAATCAATGAAAAAACTTGGATATAATTTTTGAATACAACATTGTTGAACTTTTTCTATATTCAATAATAAACATTGGTTTAAATGTGCCATGTTATTTTGCCTTAATTGAGAAAACGATAAATGATTATTTAATAAATAAGATATAAAATCAAAAAGACAATTGCTTATTTCATATTTGTATGTTGAAATTAAATGAAGGCCATATGAATGCAATACATGTTCAAATGATGAATCAATAGGATATAATAAAGGTGTTTGCATTATTATGAACTTCAATTTAAGAAAATATTTATATAAACAAAAAAATGGTTTTCCATTCAAAAAATATAAAATCAATGATTCATTCAAAACTATTAACATGTCAATTTGTTTTGGAAATTTTTTTACAGTGTAAAACTATTTATATTGGAAAATTGTTTAGATGGAAAAATTGCTAGCATTGAAAAAAAAATTTATTTGCATAAAAAATTTGCCTTGAAAATTTGTTTACATCGAAAAACTACTTTCATTAAAAAATTGTTTGCACTGAAGAACTACTTGCATTAAAAAATTGCTTGCATTGAAAAAAATATTTTTAATAAAAAACTACTTGCATTGAAAAACTGCTTTCGTTAGAAAACTTTTTTTGTTAAAAAATTGTGTCACATACAAAAATATTACATTTAGAATTACTTTGGGCATTTGATATAAATTGATGTATGAAAGCTTTCCTTTTCTTTTAGACTAAAAAATCTATGAAAATGATTACATAATAAGGACTACTTAAATCAAAAGTTTGATATAAAACGTTTCCACATATATAAAATATTCATATATTAAAAGTAATTATAAAAAGGTCACATAAAATTTACTATCAACAACCTTAATGTCTAAAAATGCTTTTGTTTGAAAATTATTTCAATTCATTCAAATCAAGCTTTTGTTCCACAATATGCTAAACATTATTATTATAAATAATTGACAAAGAAGTATGTAAATCCTCACTCTTCAAACTAATTTCCACTTGTGGGATAAATGGGTGCATACCATACTTGTTTCAAAATTAAGATCATTCTTCAATATCTACTACTATAAAAAAATGGGTGTCGATGTCTTGATGCGGCAATTCATGATTGGCTAGATGGTGGGATGGTCAACATAGTGGGAACTAGAGAAAACTGAAAAATGTTCTCCTCTAAATCCCCCGGCCCCCAAACTTAAAAGGAAAAAATGCAAGGCACATTCAATGTGTGCTTGGGCCTTCCCATTGGCTACATGAAATTTCTGCTCCCAAAAAAATTTATCACCGTTTTTGGCCAGCCAAAGTGAATCAATGGTGGGATGGTCAACATAGTGGGAACCAGGGAAAACTGAAAAATATCCCCCTCTAAATCCCGCCCCCCAAACTTAAAAGGAAAAAATGCAAGGCACATTGGTGAATCCTTCGAAATGTTCACTTTCATCAACAAACTGTGCCAAAATTCTGGGCCAAAACCAATTTGATTAGCCCATTGTTCCCAAAAAAATGAAACTATGGAGGCTATTCAAATAGAAGGTTTTGTTTTGATGTATATAGTTTCTCCCCTTGGGCTCACCTATATAGGTGAAAGTGTTCAAGCATATGGGCTAAAAGTGAGGTGCTTATATATGGAAAACATGTTGGGGAACACATTGTGAACTTGGGGAACATTGTGGGAACCCATTAGGAACTTAAAAGGAACATTGTGGGAACATATTAGGAAACAGGGAAAATTGAAAAAAAATATCTTCCTTATCCCCCTTAACTTGGGCCCTCTTATTGGCTGAAAGGAAAATAAATCCTTTCCTCCCGCCCCCCTGGCCGTCCCTAATAAAACTTGCATGGAAAGTCCAGTGTCCACTCTGGATAGTCCACTCTCCACACCACATACACTTGAAAAAAAAAACCTCCGCTCCAACCTGAAACTTCCCAACCTTAAACCCAAAACTTAAAAGGAAAAAATCCAAGGCACCCTGAAAGCATGATTGCATTTCCCATTGATTGGATGAAATTTCTCTCCTCAAAAAGGTTCATCACAATTTTTTACCTGGGCTATTACCCTTCGCAAGGAACACCTCGGCTATATAGATGAGAAGGGAAGGATGTTAGGCAAAACATATGGGTTTGATATTAGCTATTGGGAACACTCTTGAGGAACACATTGAGAACTTGGGGAACAACTTGGGAACATGGTAGGAACACATCAGCAACTCATGAAAAAAAAACCTCTCCCCCTGCCCTCCAAAACCCAAATTAAAAAGTTGAGGCGCTTGAATGGATGCTGCACCTTCCCATTGATTGCATGCAATTTCTATTTCCAAAATTGTTAGTTACCTTTTTGGCCTAAGCTAATGGTAGGGAAATAAATTTGGGGAAATAGTCACCTCTCCTATTAATTAAATGAGGTGCCTCCCAAGTTTTTTTGGGCAACATGCCAATTTGATTGGCCCATCATTCCAAAAAAAAGAAATAATGGAGACTCCCCAAAAGAGAAGGCTCTATTTTGAAATGATTAGTTCTTCCCCTTTGGCCCACCTATATCAAGTTGGGAAAAATGAAGAAAAATCTTTCCTCTCCCCACCCACCCACCCACCCCAAAACATAAAAAGAAAACAAACAAGGCACCTTGAATGCATGCTTGGGCCTTACCATTGGCTGCATGAAATTTCTCTTTCCAAAAGACTTTATCACCATTTTTGGCATGGGCTAACACCCCTTGCAAAGAAAACCCCACTTATTCAGTGTTGGGGCACATTTGATTTTTAAAAATAATTGATAGGTAGAAAGACAAAATGGACTTTGATACATAACACTTTAGTCTTTTGCTTATTTGATCATTTTGCTTGCAAAATGGGTTTACAGACTAGTGATGAAATAAAATAATGTATAAGCCAAGTTGCCAAGTTGCACATCAATTAACATTATAAACTTGTTTCTGTCATAAAATGCTTTTTGAAAACAACTTAAAAAAACATGTGTACATGCAACCATCATAATTTTAGGTGTAAATTAAACCTTTGTGGATAAATATACTTTCCCAAATTGTAAAGTCAACAAAAAGGGCAATGTTGATAATCTAGAAATGGGGTGGATTGATTTTTCTTGTCCAAACTATAAGCAGATTACTATCTACACAATCGATGTGATGGTTCCATTTGCGGGTGTAGTTAAATATGACATTGAAGTTATCTCTAAAGTCACCCTCTCTTTCACCCCATATCCCCTCTGCTTTCACGCCATATTCCCTTTTTCAGTGGTATCCGCAAAGTAAGAAATTTTTATTAAATCTCAGTATGAAATGCTGAGACTCAGCATTTAATGCGCAGGGTTCGAGAATAATTATAATAATTGTACACGTAAGAGCAGTGAAAATATATGTAGCAGCAGTGAAGGCGCTCATGAAAAAGGAAAGAGGGGATGAAACTCAGTTTACCACCAAAATTGATGCAAAAACTAGTTTGGGTCCCAGTTATTTCGTTTTGTAAACTTTCATTCCCAATTATGCATTTGATGCCCAATTATCTCGAAACTGGCTCCTCTCGCCCCTAATCGCCTGACTTTACCGATAACTTTATTGTGTTGAAAATACGATTTGTAAGGTGAAGCCTTAGGGCAGGGGCATTCTAAGGGGTCTAAGATGAGACCTTAGCCAAGTCAGGCCTTGCATTTTGGGAGTATCTTTCACCTGTGAAGCATGAGGTGAAGATTATCGTGATGAGAAACGCTAATAGATAGCAAGGTGCAGGAGGGGTGAGTTCTTAACACTTACTGTTTAAGAGTGAGAGGGGGCTTACATCTATAATTAGGTATAATTACTTCCTGCTCTTAAGAATTGACATTATTTTAATAGGTGAAATTTTGTCCAAAAAGAAGAATACAAAACCCAAAATTCAAACATGAAATGCTTTTGGAGGCTTTAAATCCTCAAAATGTGAAAAAGGAAAAAGTTTAAACTGCCAGATTTCTATATGTAGTTTCCAGTGTGTAACCAAAAGTTATACAAAAAAGAGAATTGATAAAAGATTTGTAGTTCATATCTTGTTTCTAGCCAGATTTGGTTAAATCTTTTAAAGAATGATTGTTGGCTTTGCTGCATCTTCCTACCCATGGTGGCCACTTTGGCTGCAATAAAAGATTCCTAGAAAATACACTGGTATGAATAATATCACCTCTTTTCTAGAAAAAGCCACTGGTAGAATAATGTCTCCTCTTTTTCTACAAAAAGTCATTACAGTTCCAGTACTTGTTTTCAATTTGTAATAACATAGCAAAGGTACCAGCGTGCAGAACATCCAGAAGAGGATTACAGCAAATATGGCTACGGACAAAAAAAGAAAGTTTGAAGAAAAAACATCTTTCTCTATAATTTGTTACTGTACTGGAACTTAGTACAAAATTCTGGCTACATTCATATGCAAGAAAACCTTAGAAACACTTTTTTGTTTTCCCGGTCATTTCATAAAAAATTGCCATTATGGAAATTTTTCACCTAAAAAATACGCCTAGTAGGGGGCCTCATTTGATATCTGAAGAAAAACTGGAGGTAATCTCAGGAAGTGTGCATAAAATATTGCATATCATGATGAAAGACTGGTCAAGAAAGTGGCCAACACAATTGAAAAGCTCATTTAGAAAACATGCTAGACAAGTATTGGATTGCACCAAGTTCCAAATACCACAATAATGTGATGATCAATGGATTTTACCAAGTTCCGAATACTGCCATAATGTGATGATGAAACTGTGCCACCCATAAATTAACCCAAGCACGTGAAAAAGGGCAAAACAAAGAACAAAATGGAAGGACTCACGTCCAAGAAGAAGAAGACAAATGAACCACCTAAGAGGGTGAACGAAAATCACTTACTTACCTGACAATATACCATTAATTCCATAGATAATGCCCATAGATAATGCCCATAATCCCAATACTGTGTTTATCTGGATTGGAAAAGGTACATTATTGACCCTGATTGGATGCCAGGCAGGGTTTCTTTTAATGATTGCGTTATGTAGCCAAAGTGATGAGCATCCAGAAAAGAATTCAGCTAAATTTAGCTAAATAATGGATATGAAAATAAAAGAAAACAGAATCCTTCTATATTTTTCACTGCCTTCTGGAAGTTATCATAAGACTCTGACGATTTGGAATTTTTAAAGTTCGAAATCTGACTAATCTGAGACATTTTCAGCATGGAAAATCCTTTGTAGAGGTCGAAATCATATTTTTCAGGTCGAGGTTTAGTGAAAATTCACCAGCTAAAGAAACACTGACTGCTCATTATTGACGATTTTTTCCCAAAAAAAGAAAAAGACAAAAACCCTTTGTACGTGGCTTTACAGAGAGCACCAGCAGGCGAGGCTGTTCTTGCAGGGGAGGGTTTTTATAGGCTTGGAGTTTTATGGGGTTAATGTACCCCCTTTCTTTAGTTGATATGCTTCAAGCCACTTGTGGAGGTTTCAGTACTTAGTCATTCCCATACCCCCTTTCTTTAGTTGATATGCTTCATGCCACTTGTGGAGGTGTCAGTACTTAGTCATTCCCCTACCTCCTTGTGGCCCACCTTTTTTGGGCTGTTTGCTTCCCTAGCGTTTAAATACCTCCCATCGAGCTAGCTCTGTCCCATGCCTTGTCTTCTTGCACATGTTTTTCAGCCCTGCATGCTTGCTCCTTTTTTCTTTTTCAATCCCTTTCGTCCTTGTGGCCCACCCCTTTTGGACTGTTTGCTTGCCTGGACTTTCAATACCTCCCATCGAGCTCTCTCCAACACCTGTTTTCCTTGTCTTCTTGCACATGTTTTCCAGCCCTGCATGCTTGCCCCTTGTTTCTTTTTGACTCCCTTTCTTGGGCAAGACACTAAATACTCTCCCATCAAGCTCTGTCCATGGCCAATTTCTCTTGTCTTCTTGCGCATGTTTTTCGGCCCTGCATAGTTGTGCATAAAACCATGCAGCATGGTTTTACATGTTCTTTTTATTCTGCAAAAGAACTTAGCAATGTTCTTTTAATTGAAGAAAACTACGTCATGTTTTAGTTCATCATCATAGGATTCGAACCCTAAACCCTAAACATAAACCTTGTCGGTACAGAACATGCTTCAGACCACTGGCATAGGTTCAGGGACGGTTCAGGGACGGAGGAATGAAGAAAACTAAAATATGGTTTTCCTCATAGGACTCGAAACCTGAAGTTTGCAGGTACAGAACATGCTACGGACCACTGGCATCGCTTCAGGCACTGAGGAGCGCGTGTTTGCTTTTTGATCTGAATAAGTTTTAAAGTCAAAAACTCAAACCCTGCAGCAGAACCACACGGTTCTCTGCAGGGCTGCACTGTCACGCCCAGAAAGGACTTTCGCCCGGACAGTCCTCGATTTTGGGGGGGGGTGTTTAGCGTCTCGCCTTTCTTCTTCTTGGGTGCTTTCTTTTCATAAAGTTTGGCAGGGTTTCATCTTTATAGGGATCGCAGCTCCAAAATTCTTTTGGCATTTTGGCTAATTAAATTTCACTCAAAAAAACAGCACCGAACGTTGCTCCCAAATTTCCTTTGACTGACAAACATCCTCGAGTACCAGTCCAAAACATGAATCAATAATTCTTTGAACGCATCATTTTCCAGGGAAAGAATTATAAGCTCTTGAATCCCATTTACTCCATGTATAGGTTCTTTGAGATCATTCTGCTTGGAAACAGTACGAAGACCTTGGACTATAATAGTGCTCCACCAGAGTGCGGGGCGGAAGCTTGCCAACCGATCAAGCCTAATCTGTAAAAGGCAAGTATTTCGTCAACCTGTTTGCAGATTGCACAAACTTGTGTCTTGTGGGGGCTTTAACGCCAGGTTGCAAACGAATTCCTCAATAGATAAAAACATAACGGTTTGGACGTGGATTTAACACTGATATTTGATCGATTAACATATTCTGTTTTGGTGAGGATATTGCTTCAGAAGAGTCGGAGGAGCTGCAAAACCATCATGACATTTCATGAGGAATCGAACCATGTCAAGGCCGGAGCACATCTGGTGGCCTTCCCTCTTCCTGCTGGAGGTCACCACGCTCGCTTTGTTCCTTTCATAAAGTTATTGGCAAGGAACGGGCTTACCATCACTGTCATCATCACAACTAATTACCTCGCCAAAATGCAACAAGCGCTATCTGTGGAAAACAAAAGCTTGGAAGTCCACCGACGTAATATTCGAGTGGTTGGTATCGACTTTCCTCCTGAGTATTCAGAGATCGGGTCTGGTAATTTTCTAACTCTAATTCGAGCTGTTGAAAACCTGAAAGATCCGGTCAGACACGTGCTGAAGGAATTGATGGAGTATGGTAGAACCAATGGTATTGATGAGTGCCCATATTCTCATCTTCGACTCCGGCCTCCAGTATGCTTCATCTCCGATTTTTATTTACCCTGGACCCAGGTAAACTAGCAGCATGATCTGGTTGGTTCATTTTTCTCCACCTGTTGAAAGTTCTATCTAGAGACTAACAAAATTTCTTGTGCGCATGGATCCATGTCCCCGCAGTTGGTTCATATTTCTTTGTTTAATCTTGCACAAACTTCAAGAACTTGTAATATGATACTAGAAAAACTCGGGGGTGCATGCAGGATGTAGCAGACGAATTCAATCTCCCGAGATATTCTTTCTACCCATCAACACATTTTTTATCGCTAGTACTTAGTCTTCGGGAGTTTGACGCACAGGGCCGCATCCCTCCGAAAGATGGAAGATCCTTTACGATTCCAGGTTTCGCCCCCATTCCGCCCTCCGATCTGCCCAAAACTCTGCTCCAGCACCGTAATGTAAAGCTCCTGGATGAAAGCGAACGCTTACGGGAAGCAACTGGGGTGCTTGTGAATACTGCGTATGAGCTGGAATCTTCCAGCATCGACGGGTTACAGGAGATGCTCCGTAAAGAGTTTGGAGGAAATGAGGTTCTAGCTCCATTTCTTCCCAATCAGAAATTTGTAGTAAGTTCGATTCATTGCAGGTCAAATATGTTTGCCTGATAGATAGCAACTAACAGTTATTTTGGGTTGTGATTTCAGACTGGACATGCGCCCAAAATACTGACAATTGGGCCTTTGGTGTATGAAAATTTCCGATTTTCCGGAGGTGATCATCAACCTCTTCGAGAAAGAGTACAGCAAGCTGCAGAAGACGACAACGTCGAGTGTCTCCACTGGTTAAGTGAACGACCGAAAGCGTCTGTCTTATACATATGTCTTGGATCATGGTCCACGTTCCCAATGCAACAAATAGGTGAATTTGCTGCAGGGCTTGAAGCTAGTGGGGTGCATTTCCTTTGGGTTTTGAAGGTTCCATCTAGTGAGGAGTCAGCAGCATACATTGCAACATTCCTTCCTGAAGGTTTCATGGAAAGAACCAAGGACAGAGGTTTGATTTATACATCTTGGGCCCCTCAATTACAAATCCTTGCAAACCCGGCCGTTGGAGGACATCTAACACATTGTGGATGGAATTCAATCACGGAGAGTATTGCCATGGGAGTGCCCATGATTGGATGGCCACTTTGGGGTGATCACATGCTAAATCGCACACTATGTGTTGACGTCTTAGACATAGCACTGTCAGTTCCCAACACCTCTGACGATGCAAACTTTTCTGAATCGTCCGCCCTTGTTGGACGTGAGGAGATTGAAAGGGTTATCCGATTGTTGATGGAAGACACAAGGGGTCAAGTTATCAAGAAGAAAATTGAAGAACTAAGTAAGATTGTAGAAATGGCAACAAGACCAGAAGGATCGTCATGGAAAAACTTGCTCCATTTCATGGAGGAGGTTAATTCCATAAGCTTGACAAACAAATAACTATAATTCGTCTTCAGTGGTGTTTTCCTTACACCATGAAAGAAAGACACATTAGATATTGTGGACATTTGGTGCTGCTCAGAAGTGCAAAGGATCAGTGGAAAAGTAGGAAGAAGATTGTCTTTACAAGGAATCGGTTAACCGTCTTTAAGGTAATAATTAATCTTATCAAATTCAAATGGGTCTAAACTCTGCACATGATGTGGTTTGGAAGGATTGGTCATCGCTACTAAATTATTATAGTTCTGAAAATTTTCCATTGTATGTCTTTTTTCTGAAACTCCTGCAGGCACTCTCTCTAGAATTTTTTAAATGGTCATGGTTCCTGAAGCTTTGTTGTTCCTTTCCATTTAAATTTGAGTACTCCAGTTGGGGTCAACAACTTCTGGTGGATTTTAGAGTTGTGAATTTACCCTCCTGCCTTCGGCTTGTGGGGGTTTTGGCACAAACTCAAGTGCGCATTAGCAAAAACCCCTGTCCAGATTTTGATCAAAGCATGCTTTCATCAAAATCTGTTCAGGGTTGACACAAGATGCACAACTTATAAAATTCTGTAGTGTTTTTCACTTATAAGTTTCTATGTGTTTTTAAGTATTTGCTTATTCCTTATATTAGGAAAACTGTTTTCCTTAAGCATATGAAATCCTTTCATCACATCTCTATCCTTCTCTTGACCCTTCTAAAACAAATCTAGCACAATGGATAGGGCTATCCATAAATAATCAATTGTCTTGCAAATTTTGATGTATTTCTTTCTTTCTTTTTGCTCATAAATCCATGCCATTTTCTTTCTTCTGTGAGTCTGATCCTACTCATAAAATTTCCCTATTGTAGATTTTCCTAAATTCAGTAGTTGCAACAATGAAAATACAGGTTTGGTGCTTTGAACCACTAGTATAACACCTTTCCAAACCTTTCCAAAAGAGAACAATCCATATCCAGTGTTTCCCTTAAAATCCTCTCACACTCTTTCCATTTCGAGTTGACTACCGTTTGCTGATATCATATCTTGAAAATAATGAGATCTTGCAACGTTGAAAGGTATTCCACATGAGCAAACTCCAGCCCAATTTTCCGTAGTATATTTTCAGGTCCCTTACCTACGTGAATTTCTCACTGTACCTTCTGGATTTCAGAAGGTAGATTACAGCCTATCGCTGGGCTTTACGAAATCCGGAAGGTACAGTCTGGCCTGTCGCTGGGCCTTCTGAAATCCGGAAGGTACAGTTTCTGATTTTACCTTTTCGTTTTTCTTTTCATCATTTTTTCTTTACTCCTCTTCATTGAAAAGATGGCCGCATGCAGCCTGTCAGTGTCGTCTTTGTGCCTCAGAAGATCCGCTCCATTGTCGTGACAACACATTAAGGTGTCTCAGGAGATGCGCTCCTAGCTTTTATTACAACTAGTGTGGCCTGTGCCGTTGGCCCAAGTGTTACCACGTCCTCAACTAAGTCTTCCTTCCAAAACCTGGTTTTTTGGAATTTATTTGAATTTTCAATGGCAGAAACCACTTAAAATCAATATCTCCCACATCCTGAATCCAATTCTTACCACGTAAGTTCCATTAAATCCTGATCATCAAGATCTTTCCAACAACACCAAAGGCACGTTCTAATTCCTCCGCAATTTTCAGCTATGATTTAATTTAATTTTCAGTGAGGAAATCATTCGATATTCAACAACTTTTGCACCACAAGTCCAAACTTCATAGAACCAAGCCCATGCACCCCTCCTTGTTGAGAGCTTTCCAAAGACACCAAGAACACAATCTAAAGCATCCCGGTTCAGTGAATCTCATAACTATGAAACAAAACAAAACAAACTGCCTTCCTTCATATATAGATAAGGATGTAAAGGGTAAAAGAGTCAAAAGATGGTGGAAAGAGCCAGGAAAAAAATGGAAAGAAAAATTGAACTGGATTTCATGTAGGAGAAGGTTTGGTAACCGGTACCTTCCAGAAGATTTTCGGCCCCTGCCCGTAGCCTACCAACATGGGGATGAGACCTCAAATCTGGAAAATACCAGTTACAAAACCTTCACCTATACAAAGAATTTTGTTGTGGTGCAGATTTATCAATTTCTTCTCATCTATACCAGTGTTGGCCGGTTCTCTGGTTCTAGTGGGAACCATGGATTCTGGTTTGCATCATTTTGCAAGTGACGGTTCCACTTGGGTTTCGGTGCCCTTTTTGTTCAAAAATGGGACTCAATTCCGGTTTCATTTTCATGACATCATTGAACTTGATGTTCTTGAAAATTTCCACAATCGCTTCCACCCTGACTGTTTTCGAAACAGATGGGTCCTTGTGAAAATCAGGAAACACAAGATTGGTCTCTACAGCACCACAAACTTGTTGCAGCTCTGCCTCAACAAGCTCCAAAGCAATTTTCCGTACTGTTGTTATGTACAGGGCTAAGGCATACTTTCCTGCAACTCGGTAATTGGGCAAAGGTGCCTAGAATTCCAACAAGAAAAAAAATGAAACCCAAAAAAATAATAATAGTAATAATAAATCCAAATTCAATCTAGTACACCACATTATGGTCACCACATTTTCAACTGCCACATTATTTTCTGCCACCACAGTTTTGGTTGTCAACTTTTCAGTCGTCACATTTTTTGTTGCCGCCGAATTTTAGATCATCACATTTTCCATCATTAACAACCATTTTGGGTCGACATTCCCTCGGGCCACCAACATGATTAGTCACCAAACAATGACCTTTTTAGTGATGGATAACAATGGTATACCAAGGTTTCATCACAACACGTGGATTGTCCTAGTGTTTTCATGTAATTGTTTTTGGTCGTTTCAAAAAAAAGATTGCTCCAAAAATATTGGAAAATTAAAATATTCTTTTTATTTTCAGAAATAATTTCAATAAAAATAATGTATAATATAGTATGAGTACAAATAAGTCCCCACAATTGAAAACAAAGGGTGTGTCACACTATGGCCTTGCCATTTACATTGAAAAATATCTTAAGGTAAAAGAAGAATTATGGAAATTCCAATATTTCACATACAAAAATATAATCTTTAGAAAAAATCTTTTCAAAAAACCAAAATCCTTCAATGTATCACAACTCTATAACTAATCTCAAATCTCAACACAAGTCAAAATACCATCTTTCAAAAATCCTTGTATAAAAATAGACCTACTACCTTGGGGCCAAAATCCCTTAAGCTACTATACTTTATAATGAATCTAAACACAATATTTGAGCCTTGGTAGGCAAGGCCAAAAAAATAATGAAAACCAAAACAAAAGTCTACAGAGTGAATGGCTTGCATTTGCATTAAAAAAATTGCTTTAAATGAATTTCTATTGATTCTTTTCCATTACTTAATTAGTATCAATTATATGAGAACATTTATTAAAACACATTATCAATGGTAGGTCCAATCATCCATAATTCAAAATTATAAGAAATACATGGGCAATACTTGTGTGAAACTATAAATGATTATTATATCTTATGTTTACAAGAAACCCATCTCACTATAAAGCATAGATTCACAAATTTCAAGTGTATAAAGAGGATGGATTCACAAATCTTTAATTTGATTACACACGAAAACATGATTCACTAACAAAATTGGTTTTTATAATTAAATTTGCAAAGTCCAAAACATGTCATTTTTGAAAGATCATGCAAAGTACACCATATTCCATATGTAACACCTATAAACTATTTATGGTTGTTTTCAATAACATTTGTTAGGTGTTGTCCAATTGTATGGATACCACATCAATGTATGCACAACATGTTGAACAATTCTTCATGCCTCTGGATTTGGCTCATACATGTTGCTTGGGCATTTGTTGAAAGGAATTTGTAGTTCCCAATTCGTTATAAACAAAACAATTTTGGGGCATATTCTGCGTTGTTAACATCTTGTTCATTTGCAAACCCATACAATGATGTTTTCACATCTCGCAAGCACCCACGTTCACCCCAATTGCACATGTTTATGTACACAACATTTGGTTTATTTGTCAAAAAATGCAACATAATGTTGTCCTTGGACAAGTCGTTGTGGGGTGAAAGCACACTATGGTGACCCCCTTTGGGGCACTTTTGGGTCTAGTATTATAGTACATATAATATAATTATTCCAAAAGGATAGTACATTTAATTTTGGGTAACAATTATTTTTACAAAAATAATGTTATGTAATATTATTTTTAAAATAACAATAAGTTTCATTATCTATATTGAAGGATCCATGAATATATTTATAATATACATTGGTATAATAAAACCATAATCTCATTTTAGGGTTTTCATTAATCATTAAAATAATCAATTTTAATGAAATAAATAAAATGGCCCATCTAGCTATGCTTGTCATTTTCTATGTGGATGTGATTTCTTGTCAAAATTTTAATTTACCACACATTTATTCTATTTTTGTTGAAAAAACTCATTTTTTGAGATGAAAATTTTCAAATTAATCACATGGCATCTAAACATGGTTCATATAAAGTGAAATGACATGGTTCAATATATCTTCAACTTTCATAAAGACTAAAAATCATTCAAATTGTTTTTGGAGTATATTTTTGTTTTTGAGTACATAGGTAAATTACATTCATTTTCACAAATATACTCCAATCGCCCACTTTATAAAATGAAATGAAATAGTTTCTTTTCTAATCTTTTGCTTATGTTATATTCTAACATAATATGCAAAAATATTGTGAAAATCTTTCTAAAGTTTGAAGTGGGATACATTCAAATGTATGCACATCCTTGGAAAGTAGTATATTGTGACACCCCAAAGGAGATCACTGTAGTGTGCTTTCACCCTATGCAAAATTCCAAAATGATGTACTACATTCATAATTTTCTTGAATGCCCATGCCAATTTCACATGACTTCATCTAAAGGCGATAAATCATGTTTGCCCTTCCATATCTAGTTGCCTTTGCCGCAATAAGGTTTGATTATCCATAATGGGGGAAGTACTTTGTATTGTAATCCAACATTTTTCAAATAGTTCCCCCATTCCACCATAATGTGTAAACCTCCATGGTCTCTACATGGATGGCAAGGAACTTGATGACACTTGGATGTTTGCACATGCATGCCAATTAAAGCTTCCACTAATCATTGTTTACATGCTTCCCACTTATCATCCATCTTGGATGTCTTCCCCACCAATTCAATCGTGTTTGGGATGCAATTGAATCTTTTGATTTGCACCTTGCGCACCACACCATAACCACCCTTATTGTCTCCACTCGACAATGGGAGCACATTTGTTATGCTTGGAATCCATAACACACAACTTCCAATTTGGGCCAAATGGCTTCAAACACCTTCTTCCATCCATGGTGCTAATCTTGCCTTTTTCTTCAAAAAGTTTTTTCAAGAATTTGGCCCACCATGAAATTTTGTCCCACAAGCTTGCCACATTTATGGTCCAATGCACCTTGTCATCACACCACTGCAACAAGTTTATGGCTGCATCAAAAATTTCACATTCATACCATTTTGAAAACTCCACAAAATTTTGAACTTTAATGTATTGTGGGGAACCATATAATTATACCAAAAACTTATTTTTCATGACCTATTTATACTTCTCCAAGCTAGTTCATTGCTTACTCACAAAAGCACCATTGAAATATGCCATTGTGTGCTCTATGAAAAATGTCACAATAATTTTTTGGAATCATAATGTGGTGATTCGTTTAAGGTTATTATCCTCAAAACCTTTAACACTTTTGAAATGCATCAATGAAATGTTTTCCCCGCCAAAAACTTTTGCAACCCCTCACTTGTGCATGGTTAAGGGTGGGCAATCCAAAGGTTTGGGGGATAACTACCAAATGATGAGTGGGATTGGGGGGTTTTGGTTAGATTGTCCTTTTGATCATTGTTTACCCGATTGTCCACTCAATGACATCGTTGGAATTTTGGATGCCAAAATTCCTTAGGACTTTCCAAGCACTCATTGTTAATAACAATTAGAGTTTCAAAAAATCAAGGTTTAAGGTTTTCCAATTTTTTTGCAAAATGTGAAAAAAGTTGCCTTTTACCAAGAACTTGATCGCATCAACTCACCTAAGGTTCCATGCAATGGTTGTAAGTGGGCAACCAAAGACACAAAACCCAAATGAAAAAAAAAGGTATTAAAAAATGAATCAAGAATTACATTAAAAAACTTTTAGAACCTCAAAGACCTCTTGGAAAATTTGTAGCCATCGACAACTGAACAATAATTTGGTCACCATCTACAGTTCTGATATGGCAACCAAAAATGAACCTAATATATCAACAATGACTAAATTCATAATTGGTTGTTCAATGGTGACCAAATTTATTCATTGTCATCAAATGGCAACCGAATTCCATCACCATCAAACTATGGCAACCGAAAGGTTTTTGATCACCACGTGATTATCGTGACTGAAAACCTTTTAGTTGCCACATGATTATGGTGATTGAAAACCTTTCAGTTGCCACATGACTATGGTGATTGAAAACCTTTTGGTCACCATGCCTTTGTGGTGATCAAAAGGATTTCAATCACCATATCCCACCCCCTTCCAAATTTTTCCCCCTTCCTCTTTCAATTCCCTTTAATGGAAATTAAAACCCTTTCGATCACCATGTAGTGTGATCCTCCCCCTTGCCTTTTTTTTCCCCTTTTCATTGTTTTCCCCCACTAATGGTGACCAAAACCCTTTCAATCGCCCTGTTGTGTGATCCTTTCTTATAAAACTAAAGGTATTTATTTTGTTTCATATTAATTAGTTGGGGTGCATAACAAGTCCAACTTTTTTTTGCTTGCAATGAACCAATTTGATTGACCCATCACAAAAAATAAAATAAAAATTATGGAGACTTTCCAAAATAAAAATTATTATGGAAAAATGGAGTGCCTCCCCTTTTGGCCCACTTATATAGGTGAAAAGGGCAGGACTTTGGGCAAAACATATGGGATTAAAGTGAGGTGCTATTGGGAACACCCTTGGGGAACACATTAGGAACTTGAATGGAACATGTTGGGAACAAAAGAAAAAATCCCCCCCCACAACCCAAAACTTAAAAGAAAAAAAAATCACTTGGTACTTTGAATGCATGTTAAGTAAGCCTCCCCATTGGTTGCATGAAATTTCTATTTTCCAAAACTATTCGTCACCATTTTTGGCTTGGGCTAATACCCCCCAATTATAAATTGGGGATATTTATTTATTTTTATTTATTTTTCTTATTTTTCTTTTGATCCCCCCCCCCTTTTTTCCCCTTCTTCTAGCATTTTTTTCCCTTGTTTTCTTCTTGCCATTTTTTCCCTTTCCTTATGTGGGGGATGAACAAAATTTGACACAATTTTGTAACACATCTTTTTAGTGGGGGCTAAAAGAAAGGAGCATTCAATCATAATTATTGAAATCAAAAGAGAATGAAAAATTACAAAAGCAAAAAAAAATTAATTGACTCAAACCGAATTGATTACAATATCTATCAAAAGATAAAACCCTTGTAATACACTATTAAAATGGTATTTCCAATAGTTTGTAGACAAAAAAATTATGCATAAAATCATGCCCTATTGGGTTCAAGTTGCACCCCTCATTTGATGCTTCATCCCCTAGCTATTATCCACAAAGTCATGAAATTTTATTAAATAAGGGTATGAAATATTGAAACTCATGATTAAATGCAATAGGCTCAAGAACATTTATAGCTATAATACACATAGCAGCATTGGTGATTAGTTGAAGGCGTTCACCAAAAAAAACAACAAAGCAAATTTAGTTTAGCATCAAATTTGCTACTAAATTAAATTTCATGCCCCCTTGAGGCTCAATGTATTTTTTTTCCTCTATTTTTTGAAATTTCATCTCCTATGTGACCAAAAAAGGGTTTCTGATGTTGTCTTTTCTTGACTTTATGGATAATTTTAAAGCCTCTTGTGGCAAAATCATTTGTTCCCTTTTTTTTCATGAATTCAACTAAAAATAACAAATGTCATATTGTGTCAAAATAATCATGTGTTGTAAATATGAAGCTTTGTTAGGATGTCTTCATACAACAAGTCTTTGAACAAATTTGAAAAAACTAAAACATAGACTCCTTCGAAAGCACATGGAAGATATTTGACACTAATGCCATTGTGATTTCAGGCTATGAACACATTTTCCTTTTCCATTACATTCTTTGTTCTAACATATAATGTCAATGGTATGATGTTGTACAATAAGTCCCTTAGTAACCGAAAAATATCCACATCACATTCTCCTTCTTCTTAATCTAGGAAATATATGACATTTGCTCCTTCATATTCATAAGTATGATGGCGTGGTCGTCCCATTGTGAACTTGCTTGATTATTTATCCCTCAATTTGATTGTTCAACATATTTTGTTTTTGAAAAAAAATGAAATCACAAAAATTACAAAAAATGGTGCATGGATTCCCCCCTCCCATTCTTCAAAGTTTTGTGATCAATTGTTGAACACAATTAGAGTCAAGTACATGTGGAAAAGAAAGTGAAGAAAAATGAAAAATGCAAAGCCCCTTCCTTATATAGGTAAAATTAAGGGTACCCCAAAAATTAAAGGCATCCAAAAAATTTGGTTGCCATTTGACAACATTGCCATGTAATAGCCAAACATGGTTGTCAAAAATTCAGTTGCCATTTGACAACGTTTTGATAGTTGGTGATTGAAAAAATCTAATTGTCTAATCTTAAATTTTGGTTACCAACTGGCCAATTGTACAATCAATGATTGAAGGTGACTAAAAGTTTTGTTCAACACATGCATGGCGATAACTGAACTTGTTTCCATTACTTTCAATCGTCATTTGTCATTACTGGTCTAGTGGCGACTAAACCTCTTTTGGTCGCTATTTGGTGACCCTACATCAATGATTCCTACAAGTCATCAAATGGCAATCGAAAATTTTGGTTGCCAAGGAATCTAGGCCAGTAATCTTGGTTTGGCACTTAAATTAGGCCTTCAATGGCAACCAAAGGCATCTAAATTTGGCTTGGGCCCACTCCCGGGACTTTAGGCTTATGTGGGTCCATTATAAGATGCACACCTTCTTCATTTTATGTATTTTATTCTGTGATGTGTGAGGACTCTATTTGCTTTGAACAATCGATGCCATACAATTGGAAGAAAATGGGAGTCCTTTTTGAGGGCTTTAAAGTTCATGACACCAATTATGAAAATAATTGTGTTGGATTTTAGGGCTGAACCTCTTAGAGGACCTTTATATTGATTCGTTATGTATTTTATCTTTGACTTAACCTTAATTTACCCCAAGTTTAACCATAACTAACCCTTAATTTACCCATTTATTAAGAGATGATGGGTGTGATGGTGAATGGTGTGGTCAAAGGCCATGGCACGAAAAAAAGATGGCACAAAATAGAACTCGAAACACTTTCAAAAGACCTAACCATGCTAACAAATGTTGGATGGCAAATCCTTCCCTAGAGTTGGTTGTACACCTTATGTTTGCAGTATGTGCGATGGTGCGACATTGACAAAAAGTGGCCAATTTCTAGGCATGAAACCCACCAAACAAAAATTCGCCCAATATACAAGTTGCGTGCATGAATAGATGAAGGAATGCATCTTGGAAGTGCACATGGCCATGATGGGGAACCAAATTTTTTACAAAAACCAAGTGCTTTTGATTGTGGCACAAATGATTTATGTAGAGGTGGTACTTGGGGTTCAAGTCGATTGGAAACCATTACAGGCTCATGAAGGGGCAATGTGCTTTTGTACCAACCACATATGTTTATAATGGCAAATCTGTCAACTCCTCCAAAAAATCTTCCAACTCCTACAATAATTCCCCTAGTTCATAAAGCACAAACCTAGGTTCTTCCTTGACTTGCCCCTGTCACTCCCCCTTTTTATTTTCAATTAGTACCACCAATACTAAAACTATTCCCGAATCAACAACACCGAGTATCTTTTTTACCCAAGATCCTTTTCTTGTGATGAGCAACTGAATTGTTCAATGCCCTTGGGAATAAAGTTCCCTTCAATCACCATTGAACATGGATAACCCCATGGATGGAGAACAAGTAGATACTCTGGTTCAAATGGCAACTTATATGCCATTTGACATAAGAGAAGGTCAAGGGGGGTTGGCATAGGGTGTTAGCATATTGACCTTCACAAGATCGGCCAATATTGTAGAATATGCTCTTGAAACATTGCGAGGGAAATGGGCATAATGTAAATCCAACTTTTGGAGGTGACATTGGAGCATGATGCACAATGTGAATAATTGAGTGCATGCCAAAGAAAGTGTCTTGGGTTAAAACAAGAATTTGCCTATCAACAAAAGGCATTGGAAGAGGCATTCAAAAGGGCCATTAAGGTGGAAAAAGAATCCTTAAATTCCATGGAAGACATTGAATGCTAATCAACTATTAATTGACATGAAGGAACAACTTATGGAAAAGATGTTAAGGTGTTTCTGAAGGTTACCCAATGGAATTCATGCAACATGCAAATTGCATGTATTTTGGAAACATCTCAAGCTACACAAATGAAAGCGAAGCTCGTAAGAATGCAAGTGGAATACCATGAAGATGGGAGGTTCCAATCACACAGTTTGACATCATGGCCCAAGATACCTGAAATGTTTCTTGACAGTTTACTATAGATGTAGGAAACTAGATGCATAGATTGGGCAACACATCCTGAACTTGATTTGGAATATGTCATTGTTGTGTCAGAAAAAATAAATAAACTTTTGCAACCCACACTTCAACCCTTCACACAAAATGGAAAACTATGTTTTATTTATTGCTCCCCATTTAAACCAAAAGGAGCATAGCTTTTGGGCATTTGCCAACACATTTACCATTCGTAATCCTTGATAACTTTGATGGTAGCAAAGAGGAGATGTCCATAATGTAGGGCCCCATTTCATTGGCACCTATATGAACAATTCAATTTTCAAATGACCATGCCACAACATTGGGAATATAACATGTTTGACATGCCCAATAGGCCACAAGCATGGGGCACAAACATGAAATGGATTTGGAATGTCAACATGTATGTTATTACATGGGGGAATTAACATGACAAATGACAATATGATGAATCCATGATTCAGAAGGCATGTGAATTGTTGTACCCATCAATGACTAATGCATGACGTTATTGGTTTAATTAATTATTTTAGAGATGGTATAAACTAAGAACCAACAAGTTCGAATATAGTTTAAATCCGAAGCGCACTTCGTACAACATGATGGGGGAGGAGATCGAGCAGGGGTTCACCATAAACAATCTTCAGCTTGAAGACCAAACAAACTTGACATTGGAGGAAATTGGCAAAAGGTTATGTTTGAAATTTGATGTTGCCTTTGCATTGTTAACTGCAATATATCCTCACATGGTTGCAATGCTTAATGAGTTAAATAATATTTTGGGTTTGGATGAATTAAATAATCTTATGGGTTTAGAAGCCCATTGGATTAGAAACCGTGCTAATTGACAATATGGTAGTATTATTGGGGAAAGTAATAATAGAGGAGGTAATAGATCATAGCAATAAAGTAAAGGTGGATTTTGCCACTAAATGCAACATATGTACATTATAGAATAACCTCAATATTGTACAAGATTGATATTTATGATTTATTTATAAGGCAATTTGGGCAAACAAGTTGTTTCCCTTAAGAATTTGTCACAATTAATGTAATCTAGCTAATTATAATCATATGTAAACTTTTACAAATGAAAAATGAATTAGATGATTAAATTGTTCCCAAAATTGAATATTGAACCTTTTAGATGACAATGTGATTGGAGTGATTGGAAAACATATAATTGCAACTATATGGGGGCACTTCATTTAAAGTGCCCTAAAACTTGAATGTTAGGCATTTGAATTATGGAAATGAAATTGTCTTATGTGAAATACATTAATTTCCAAATAGGGTCCCAAAGCAAATGGTTACAATTGTATTACCATAAAAGCATACAGTTGGAAGAAGATATGTTTAGGCCACCATGTGGATTTGCATATCAAGTTCAACCTATGTGTAAGTATTGCAAAATGCCTATTTTTTGGCACTTTTAAACAATCCAAGATTGTGAAACCCTTGTGATTTGTGACCTAGAAGGATGACTAATTGCAAGATTTGAATTTGGGATCAAAGTTCATGGTAATCACTATCATTTGGGTCCTCAATTGCTTCAATAAAAAAGTTGGTGTCATTGTCACCATCATCATTAAATTGTGCCCCTCCTTCACCTTTGAAGTGTCTATCCCACACAAGGTTGTGATGATATTTCACCCTGAACATTTTGTCACAATTTGTTTAGTGGGTGTTATCCCTCGATATCCAAAATGCCATCATCAATGTGTGGGCACTCATAGTTTTGTTTACCTACAAAAACAATTATTGGTTGATTAATCAACCTCTTCTTTCTAATAACTCAATGTGTGGACAAATTTTCAATAGGTGGCCAAAGACAATTCATGAAAGCTACCATAATGACTAATCTTGACTTCACATCAACTTCAGGCATCAAGGGTGTTGGACACCATAGGTACTCGTTAATTGGTGCATGGTTAGAATCTAAATCATGTTCTATCAACTTGGAGGGTCTTGTAACTTTAAGACTTGAAGGACTTAGATGTTCAACTCAAGGTGCACTTGTGTTGGTGATTTTATATGTGAACTCACATTTGGCTCCAATGTAATATCTATTATGTTATCAACTACAATATTGGTAGGATTAATGAGTGGGTCCACTTATATGTCTAAGGTGGTTATTAATGTCCATTGTGCATTTGGTTTTGGAATGATGATTCAAACTAATGGTGTGTTAAATTATTAAGGGGGAACACTTCCATGGAACCCATTGATTTCATGGGTGTGTGTTGATTTGGGACCATTGAAACATGTACAACTTGGGGTGGTGCATCGGACACTTGAACAAAATAATCAAATATAGGCATGTTCAGATTTGCATTGCCATTATCAGACCCTTGAACCTACCAAACCAATGAATTAGACAACAATCTTGAAAATAAAATGTCATCATCATTAGGGAATTCAAAGGGGTCATGTTTGACTTCATCTTCATTAAAAACATCTGACACTATGGGGTCTTTGCCCAATGATTCACTTTTGTCTTCACTTTCATCAACATTGGACATCAATATTTAGACAACATATTCTTTTCATACCATGTCATGGGGTTGGCACCAAGTCGTTCTCACAAGAACTTGATATTAATGTATATGTACACCAAGGTTTTTGCTCAATTTGATGTTAACCGGCTTTGCACTTTGCTATGGACAAATGAGTACAAACTCTAATTCCATTTACATGATGATGCAGAACACACTTGCACCAAAATGTGACAAATGGTGGGTGCAAGTGTATGTCCACTAGCTCCAATCAAATCCCACCAATCATGTGGGAACAAATTTAGGTTCTTCATTGGGGGGGTGTTAGAAAAAGGACCTTGACTTTTGACAAAATTTGCGAATTCTTTTAAAGCTAAAGCATAGTTAGTCGTAGTACCAACTATTTTTCGCAAAAAGTTATTTAAGACCTCCTTTACATCTACATCATTGTGTAGGCGAACTTAACCCAATAAGTATGGATTGAAAAAGGCCTTTGCATAATGTAGGTTGGTTGTCAACATTTTCCACCTCTAGTAAAATTGATCTTTAATCACGTTTGCAAGGTTTGACGGTAATTCAAAATGTGGATCTCATAGTAATAAAACATGTTGTTTGAATGTTTTCATGAAAAGCCATGCCCTCCCCATGTAAGGTTGTTTGTCATCAAATGCCTTCAATGACATGAAGATTAGTTCCACCATGTGCACAAAGTTGGCACAAGTATCCCAAAAATTTTCCCCCTTTACATTAACTCGGACAGCTCTCATTTTGGTGAGCAACTTCTAATAATGGCTTCCACACAATGTGTTGACAAAAGTTGTCCAATCAAGATCAATAATAATTTACTCAATGGCAGGTCTTAACTTGAACAACCTCTCAACCATTAAAAAATTGGTTCCAAATCATGTTTTAGTGGGGTTTAAAAGCATTAGGTCGGTTTCATAATGACAAAAGATTACTAGTGGTTCATGGTGTTGTCATATGAAAAAAATAATATTTTTTCCTTTTTCACAATTTGATTCACCCATGTTGATTTTCCTTAATCTTCTAATAGCAAGTTTGGACAATGAGCAGCATAACCTTGAAAGTAAAAACTTAGAAAACGACGAATTAGAAGGTCAACAACACTTTTCATGTTCAAAACATTGTCTGTACAAAATTGCATAATGTTGTCAACTCCAATGGTTTTGATGTATCCATCCAATGCATTACATATGTAATGGGCATCCATTTGTTTCCCTGAAAGTGTCATCCAAAACCTATGAATACATCGCCATTTCAACTTGAGCAAACATTACATTCAACAATGGACACCGGGCAACATTGTCTCAACCATTAGAACAACTAGTTACTCCTTATTTGTGAATTAAATTATGCATCCTTTTAGTTACTTGTTTGGACACATCAACCTTGGATTGTTTTAACAAATAATTTGTGCATGACCCATGGTATGATGGGGGTTTGTAATAGGTTCAAGACTTAAAGGTTGTTTTCATAGCTTCTATGAATGTTGGGTGTCGCATAACATTGAAAGAAATGTTTGTTTCATAAAAAAAGGTTGCCCACTTCTTGTTCAAATCTTATTTTGTGGCTAAATTCAATCCCTTGGGCAATGAAACTTGTTGAAAGGTTCAAGTGTTATTATTTTTGGATCTGTTAGGACCTTTTGTGTTATTTATGATCAGGGTGCAAATTCAAGCCCCTTCCACTTGAGACATTGAAGTAGATTTTTCTTTTACTAAAGGATTTGGCATTCCAATGGCCACATCTTGGGTAGATGTAAGCTACAATGGCTCAATTTTTGGGTCTTTATGGATTTTTTACAAAATGTACATTATTCAAATGCCACAAACGCATTGTAAAATCATCAATTTGAAATATATATTTATGGATTAAATTTGCCAACTTGAATAAAAATATTTATTAAAGGGTGAAATTCAATAAACATGCACCAATCATATAGTAATGGACTCTAAATTAAACATATGGACTATAATCTAGGTTCTACATTACTATTCAAATACATTTTTTGTTATGAATTCATCTCAATATTTTTTATAAGGACTCAATATATGATACATGATGGGAAAACAAATATGGATTGAAAAAAATTTAACCAACAAATAACTATGGAATTTTGAATGACTAGATTTGGGCTTTATTTTCAAAAGTCCCAATCTTGGTCATTTTTTGTTGGATTGATATTTTTTTCCCCCAAATGTATAATGAAGAGTTTTCTAAATGGGCAACCTTTCATATGGACATTATTAATTGATTAATCACCACACATGGCCCATTCAACATTGATTTTTAACATTTTTGTCCATTCTAATGTTAACTTTTCCATTTATATGGACTTTTGGGACTAGGACTCTTATCACTTTTGAGCCACCATAGTTTGCATTTACCCTCTTCTATTTGTCCATTACGGAAATGGGTTGGTATTTCCATATTGTTTAATGGTGGAGGGAAAAGTTTGCCATATTGGGCAATAAGGCCTTCACCCATGGCTATGCTTTTGAGCACACTAACTCCAACTTGCCCATTGCCATCATATTGATCACCCAAACGGAAAAGCATTCTATTTTTGCAATATGAAATTCCATTGTTGCAAAACCGGCATTCCATCTTACTTGACCTATCCTCTCGCATCAAATACCATGGATTCCATATGTTCCACCTTCCCTCCATTGAAAAAACAGAAAACCAATAGGTTGGATTAGTAAAATTAAGGTATTTAACAATAAGATTTTATCACACCTTTAAAGTGACAATTGAAATTCAACACTAAATATAAACACAATATGATAATTTGAAATTCAAACACTCATAAAGATTTCACCCCTCCCTCCCTCCCAAGGTATATGGTAGTGGTTGCTTGTTAAATGACATAAGGCCCACACACCTTAAAGGTTAATGTGAGTTGAGATTGCAAGGTCTACTTTTTATTATGAAGTAGCACCAAATTCTATCACGAAATCAAATTTTGTTGTCAAATCAATGGTGGAGATCCAAAATGGAAGCTTTCGATTTCCATGTGTATGGTGACCAAAATGTTTTTGATCACTACGCAATTGGCGACGAAATGTTTTCAGTCATCGCATGAATGACGACCAAAAGTTTTTCGTCACCACACAAATGACGATTGAAAAGATTCGGTTGCCACAAGATTGATGATTGAAATTCGTTTTTGGTTACCAATCGTAATGGGTCAACCTAGGTGTAAATATATTTTTTCCTACATTAGTCTTAATGGACACAACTAACATGTCAAATGGATGTTGATGTGACGTGCAACACAAAATGGCCATGTCATGTTCATTTTGACAACCTTGCTAATATAATGTATGCATTAATCATGTATATTAAAAAGATAAAATAAAAATAAAACTTATTACCAAATATTTTAAATATTAATTGTTAATAGGTCTAATTAATAGATTGATAACTAAATTGGAATTGGTCAATGAGCTAATAATAAAAAATGAAGGAACAAGAAATTAAGGATCCATTCCCACCATTAACAATTGAATCATTTGAAAAAACTTGCACAAAAGATAAATATTTTGTTTTGTCATGTCCCAATCACTTAGCTGAAAGATATGTTGTGTGCATATGATATGTCCAAAAAAATGATGTTATTACTTTTTTTCCTAAGGTGTTGATTTACATTTTCATCACTCACAAATTATTAGAAATAAAAATTTAAAATAAATAAATATATATCAAAAATTTGATTAAATATTATAATAAAATTTAAAGTGGTTTAAATATGTGCATATTATAAAATTAAGTAATGAGAGGGTGTGAAAAAAAATGTTCCATCATATAATAACCCCAAACAATACCTTGTTTAATGCAACTAGTGTAAAGTTTTCACTTAATGTCCCCTTTAGTTCTCTTCTTAGGATTTTTTTACCTTTTTCCCATTCTCCCATAAAAGAATATTGTCAACAAAACAACACGTCAACAAATCTTCCTATTTTGTATTCCTTTAAATTTTTCATCACTTCCTACTAATGATCCCTTAAATTATAACAGAACACAGTCTCAATCTCTTGATCACATTCCATGTAGTGGAAACAAATAAGGTGACCTAATTATGATTTGAATAATATTCATGGCTATTGAAAGAACATCTCTTGCTCAAATTTAGTACCAAGCATTTAAGAACATTCAAAAACTCTCAATGCAAGAACAACAAAAGATCGACTTAGCTCAAAATCTTTGATTTCACCATCCTCCATCACCGCTAATTATTTGCTATGTCCTTTATTCCTCCACCATTATAACATCACAACCATAGCACCTAGTAGCAACATTCATGAGCAAAAGACCAACACCATCTTCACTAAATCTCATTGCCATTATTCATTTTATCTGCACATTCCATAACACACAGGGAACAAAACATGTCTATTCTTATGACTCATTCGAAAAGCACAACACCAACTCTTCCTTATTGATGAGGTTCATGATAAACCCCTCCATCCCTTGATGATCAACAATTAAATGCTGAAAGTTGATGTAACCCTAGGGCATGGACCTTATTCACATTGCCAAGTTCCACTTCAGTTCTTTCCACGTCACACCCTAATAGATTCTAATCAGCATCCACTATTATAAGGATGACTTGAATGTTATATTACTAAAGTTGTTGATTGATTTCAATCTATTGTTGTTGCTTTTCATTGTAAGATTTCTAATATTCCATGCATTCATCTTTGTAATGCCAAGTACACAACTAATTGTCTCCCTCCACTTGCCAATATGCCATTACTCACATTGCTTGACCTCCCATACTTTGAAATTTCAAGAGGAATCAAACAAGGAAATTGCCTTGACAAACAAAAAGGAAATATTTCATAGGTGATCAGATTTCAAATCCATAAAAGTTTAACTACTAAAATCAATTATATTAATATAAGAAAAAACATATTTCAAACGTTCATGAAAAAATTCAAATGCTCAATTGAAATGTTGGTACACTTGTGCAAGCTGAAGCTTAAATTGACCAAGACAAGTGCCCACAACAAGCACCCCTCCCCCCAGCACAAAATGCTTCTAAAGCATTTTCATATGGTCCAGGAATTTGGCATTTTGCTTATTTAACTACAACATCTCTACTTGATCATTCATACCCAATTGGCCATTGTGCATAATTTCCCATTTCCTACAATGGTTTCCTCTAACAAGTCTTGTCTTCGCCTTCAATGGTTTCCTCTCACAAGCCTTTGCCTTTTGCCTACAATGATTTTCTCTGACAAGCCCTTGCCTTCTGCCTACACTGGTTTTCTCTGACTAGCCATTGCCTTTTGGCCACAATGGTTTTCTCTGACATTGACAGATGGAATGAAAGATTTCATACAGTCTACGCAGTGAAGGGGGTCAGGATGTCCAAGAAATACTTGGAGGAATAATTTTTCAAAGACTAAATTTTTCAAAGACTAGATTGATGTGGTAGTACTACCCAATACCCAAGAAACCCAAAATGGCGTAAACTGAGATAGAAAAAAGTTCTTTAGACATTTTTCCAATGCAAATGCAGCTAAAAGACAAAAAAAAAGGTACTGTGGTGTCAAGGTTGCTGAATTGTTCGGTTTTTAACCAAGAGTTCAGAGTTGGAGGGGATGGAGGGGACATCAGTGTTCATTTCCTCTAAAGCTACCCATCTTCTCCTCCCAAGAAAAGCCAAAAAAGAATAGAATGAGACATACCCAATCTCCAAAAACCTTCATACTACAAACATTTGCTAACAATGTAACAAGCTACAATAACTTCATACTATAAGCAAAGAGCTAACAATGTACCAAGCTAAGCTGGTCAGCTGTATGGGAAAAAGAAGAAAAGAAGAAATCTTAGCTTATGTCACACTCAGGAAGTATTCTCTCTGCCTTCTCAACAGCAGCTTCAAGCTGCATTTCCGATGGGAGGAGAGCTAACAAGGGCAGTAGCACTCGTGATGCTATGTTGCAAAGCACCAAGAGAAGTGCAAAGATAAGGAAGTTGTCAGCAGTCATTTCTGGAGTGGTTTCAGAAATGGAACTTAACCTGCATGAGCCCCAAGAGTGCTCTGAATATTGTGGTCCAGAAGAACATTTTCTTAAGGGGAACATCCTTTAAACAGCAATTGTACACTGCAACACCAGCAAGAGTTGCAACTACAACCACAAGTTTGACACACCCCAAAAACTCAGGTTGAAACTCTAGCTTGTTTATCCTGAAAACCCCACCCCAAAAAGAATGCCCTCTCTTCACAACATCCTGACACAAAAGATGGTAGATTGAGGTGAGCTTCTGTATGGTACAGAGCTTCTGTATCATACATACCTTCTGAACACAAACCCTAAACCCTATTACAGCTTTCTGAGAAATAAGCAAACTGTACACAGAGAAAATTGGAGCCCTGATTACTGGGAAAAGAACATGGCTTTCTCAGATGTTGGAATTGCTAGCCACAAAAAGATGAAGAGAGTGGGCACGGGCACATGAATGTTTGGCTCCTTGACTGTTTCCCACAGATAACCCAGCTGTAGTTTTTATGTTTCTAAAAAGCCACCAGGTCATCTGGTCTCATCGCTCTCTTTGGATTCAGGATCCTGGAGGCCAATCCTGCTGCTGCACACTTGCACAGGCTCCTCATGGATGAGGCCTGCCACAACTGAGGTTATGAGACATAAAAGTGCTGTGACACCAAATACAAACCTGCAGACACATTCCTTTCAGATCAGGATCTGTTGTCATCTACTGAATAACAAGCTCACTTATAAACACTAAATGCATTCTACCTGTGACTTTATGTCATGTCCACCAAACTGCCACCATCTTCATCTTCAAGTTGTTTTTCATCATCCTCAAGGAGGCACAGAGTGGGATTTGTGAGCGGAAGTTGTACCAAAAGTTTCAGCATTAGGAGCATTAACCTGCAGAAGAATCGTTCTTAGGGTTTAGAGTTCATGCAACAATGGCAATTGCTCGACAAAACTTACCAATCTCTAAAACTGGTAGAACCTGGGTTGTCTCTTGGGCAGGAATGGGGCAAGTAGAGATTCTTGTCTGGAAGATCTCCTGCTTACTGCTCAGCTGGTTTTGATCCTTGGCCTGTCATTGGTGTAGCATTCCCAATGTCGCAGCTGCAGCCAATGGGTGCACCACCTGCCATCCTTGCTGCTCCCCCCAAAATGGATATTGAAAGCTCAAGATGCAAAATTTCAATCTTATTTCAATCTCTACATGCGTCCAGTTTCTGCCTTGCTTCTCAAGCTACCCTAAACCCTAAACCCCGGGCTACAAGAAATGTGATTCCTTGACCAAAGAAATGACATGATATATATCATTACAACTATCCCTAGTGAACCTCTTTAGCTAGAAAAATTGACAGCAATTTGAAAATTCTGTACCACAAATCCTTAAAAGACTCAATGTTGTGATTCCAGAAGAAGTGAATTGCACAAACTGATATAAGTAAGGCCTTCAAAAGCTGCCCAGTTTTCTTGATTCTGTCTAATTGGATTCTAAATTTTGTTTTGAAAAACTCTGAAAATTCATATGGGGTTTTCTCCAAAAATCTGTTCAAGAGTCTCTAGCAATGCCAACTCAATGAACTCAATTTTCATTGCTCTACTTGCGGTGAAGGACTTTCCATTTTCACTATCCTGGATTGGACAATAACCCCAATGCTCAAAGGATACATGTACATTTTGCAGCTTTTGGACATTTAAACATATAGCAGGACATGTTTGCAAAACATAAAGCATTGTATCCAAATACGTAGCAATGCGACATAACTACTTGAACTATTTGAGACTTATCATGTTTCCTTTGTAACATTAAAGTTATACATAAAGTTACCCTCTCTTTAACCACCTATCCCCTCTGCTTTCACCCATTATCCCCTCTTTCAGTGGTATCTGCAAAGTAATGAAATTTTGTTAAATCTCAGTAAAGTGATAATCATTCACTGAAAAATGTAGAAAAAATGATGATGGTCCCTAGGAAGATTTAGCCAAATCCGATTATAAACCAAAAATAAAATAAGTTTTAAAATCATCTTTCTTTATGTTTGGCTACACAATGAAAATCACATATAGCCATTTTTACTTTTTTTTTCTCACTTTTGATGACCAAAACCCTTCAGAATCATTTTTTCAAAGTTTTTACTTTTTATTTTGTATTTTGATGATAGAATATATCACCAATAAAATAAATAAAAGTTGACATATAGTTGGTAAGTTTGCGCATAAGATATTTCAATTGTTGCCTTGCATTTTAAATTGAAAATTTTCATACATGTGTTATGCATTCATGTCATTTTTATATCAATATAACTAGTGTGGCCTGTGCTGTTGGCCCAAGTGTTACCACGTCCTCAACTGATTTTTCCTTCCAAAACCCGGTTTTTTGTAATTTATTTGAATTTTCAGTGGCAGAAATCACTTACAAATCAATATCTCCCACATTCTGACTCCAAATCTTAGCAAATAAATTCCATTGAATCTTGCTCATCAAGATCTTTCCAACAACACCAAAGGCACATTCCAATTCCTCAGAAATTTTCAGCTACAATTTAATTTAATTTTCAGTGAAACAAATTCAACATTCAAAAACTTTTGCACCACAAGTCCAAATGTCATGGAACCAAGCCCATGCACCCCCCTTTGTTGAGAGCTTTCCAAAGACACCAAGAACACAATCTGAAGCATCCTGGTTCAGTGGATATCATAACTACAAAACAAAACAAACTAATCTACCTTCCTTCATAGATAGATGTCTTGAAATTTAAAAGGAATTATGTCTACCAATTCAATTCAAGATTTGCTATGATGTTTCAAATGTTCACCTGTTTTCCCAGCATTGGAATATTGTACAATAAAATTATCCATAAAGTCAGGCAATTAGGGGCCGAAAATGACCAGTTTTAGCATAATAGGCCATCAAATGCGTGGCTGAGAATGAAATTTTACAAATTGAAATAACTGGGAACCAAACTAATTTTTCCACCAATTTTGGTGGTAAACTGAGTTTCATCCCCTCTTTCCTTTTCCTTAAGTGCCTCCATTGTTGCTACATATATTTTCACTGCTCCTACTTGCACAACTATAGTAAATCCCTTTTATAATCACACCTTTGATGATCACTTTTTTTTTGACAATAACGAATTGTGATTTAAACGTGTTCAGTCACATTCCATATAAACCCGTACAAGATAGGCAAACAAACAAATCTTACAGAACAACCTTTTTATATTACAATAAAGGTGCCAATTGTTTAAATTTTTTTCATGGGTTATTTTAAGCTTTATTATGCATTATTAGACTTGAAAAGGTTGTGATTTCTACTTGTTTTAATATGACAATCTACATTGAGTTTGGGCTCTTTAACTATTATCTTGTGTATCTTGTCAACTAGATTTTTTTAATTATTTTTTTTTTTCTTTCTTGACAAGCCCACATATTTTTTGCTTGTTTGCATTCGAAAGTTGTTTTGTTCTTCTCTTCAACTAGATCCATTGTTGTTAATTTGCACAACTTGAACACAAAGCACTTTAACATTACCAAAAAGAACTACAATTTGCAAAACCTTAATATTTGTTGTAGATTTCTCCCACTATAATCACATTTACTATTAAAAAAACCCTTTACAAAGAAAGTGTGCTCCTAACGAGTGTGATAATGATTCTAAAAAATGGTGGTTTTTATTAAAACAAATGATTACACAAAAAAATGAGTGACACACTAATTTCTTAAAAAAACATTCCTATGCACATAAAACTTTGCACTCAAAAACCAATTTCTAATATTTGTTGATGGGACAATGCAAATATGATTAGTGCTTCCTCCCTTTCCTTTTTTTTTTTGTGTCCTTAAGTATTGTCATTCTTAAAGACCCAAAAACAAATTGGGATGAAAAAAATGACATCAATATTTTCATCACAAATATAATAATGATTGGAAATTCACATTAATCAAAGTTTTCTATAATTATATTGTATTTGATGCGGTCCACCACCATTATGTTTTTTACAATTTCTGAATGGAGCCAAGGTGGTGAACATCCCAAGCAAATTTTGATTTAACTTTGGTCAAATTATTTAAAGGAACTCAAAATTGTAATCAATAGGTACACATGTGGCAACACCCTATTCCAACCCAAAACAAAAGTTTTTTTTCTGTAATATTTTTAATTGAAAAAGGGAATTTGCAACAAAATACTTTGTTTTCAAAAAATCATGTCACCTTTTTACAATGTTTTGCCAAAAAAAAATTGTTTCCTATTCCTTTACATCCCAACTTCTATGTGTCCAAGGTCTTGTGCACATCAGTTCTTGTGATGCCCATGGTTTAAGTAGCCAAAAGGTGAACCTTAAAAAATAATAGGTCTCTTTTTGAATGGTGGAAACTTGGCACCAATATAATAAATTATCTAACAGTATGGTGTAGTGATTTTTTTTGGTAAAAAATCACCAAAATGCAATAGAAATTTAGCCCTTGTGACAAGGCCATTGTCAAAATCCAAATTTTTTTTTGGAGGAAATCATTAAATCCTCTTGGTACCAAGTGGTTGAATCACCATCCTTCAGATAGGAAAAACCCTAAAGTGCCATCTTCACTATTGGTCTTGCTTCCCATTTGCCAATAGTGTTTTCAATGTTTAAGAGTTTTTTGCCATCAAAACTCTTGTGTATAAAGCATAGTTGCCTACAACAAGCGATCTACCTACAACAAACGATCTACATCCAACACCATGTTGCCAATAGCAGGTGACTTGATGGCACCTTGAAATCACTAACTACTTTGGGTGCATCATAAATTTTTAAAAGATGTCACAATTTGCACAATGATGACAATTTTATTTGTAGGATCAAATTTTGTTTTATATTTGCTTAGCTATTAGATTGATTTTGAAAGCTTGTGGTTGATTTGGGGATATTTGGTGTAATTGTATATAAGAATAGGGTTTAGGCTATATGAGTGAGTAGTCCAATGTAGAACAATTGCACTATGCAACTTGTAAATTGCAAGCATTTTTCGTTACAAAATAATGTGGAGAAATAAGGTTCAAAAATCCTCCAATGGGGCAATGTCGTCGAATCGTGAGATGTTTATTTCAACATTGTGCAAACATGCCGATTGCAACAGGCAAAGGTAAAAGTTTGAAGTAAGATTTTTGTTAAATTTGAGTTTAGGGTTCAAACTTCATTTGCTACTAGCAACTTTGATTCCATTCTTTATAATTTGGACATATTATAAAATTTCTAGATTTTGCAAATTGAAGTATTATGTGTGTTTGTTTTGTTGCAAAGCTTCAATGCTTTCACAAGATTTTTCCTTTCTACTAGATGAACCTTTTGCATCTTTGAAATTTCTAGCCTTGAGCCTACAAGAAATGGTTGGAGCATATTTGGGTAGGAAATGATTGCCATGGCCTTTTTAACTTGCAAGTTTACAAACTTTAATTTTGAACTTTTGATCCTTGTTCACTGAGATTTTGGTATATGTATTATAATATAGGGTTTAGAAGGAAACCATTACTTAGTTCTCAACAATGGGCCCAACATATGTATTTGGGTATGGTTGCATCAACTTTCCAACTCTTCAATATTATTGATCCATTGTATAATGCAAAATCGAATTAAGATTTTAAACCTTAGGGTATGAACTTCCATTTCTATTGAGTTCAACAAGCATGAAACTTAGCATAATTAATATTCCATTGCATTTCTTTAATTTGAAGCTCCTCCACTGCCTTTTCTTTAAGCAGAGATTTTAATGATGAAATATATTCATGTAGCTCCAAGCAGATTTGATGTTTGGGCTTAAAGTTGGGTTTTTTTATCATAATGATCCTTAGCTCTTAGTTAATTACTTTCAACTACCCTACTAGTTACTAGCTAAGGCTATTAAACTGCTAGGCAAAACTTGGGACTCTAAAATCCAAATCACACTAAGACACATGTAGCCTATTTAAGGTTGTTAAGTTGATGTTTGGAACTTGCATTGGAATTTGAAACTCCTTATTGCTAAAGTATGTATAGAACTTAAAAAACTTGTGTAAATTAAAATTTCCATAAATCTTATAAACTTTAGAGTTCAAATTATAGTTCATGTTAGTAATTACATGTATGACAAGCTTTCAATAAGTTGCTATTAGATGGTGTTGTTACATTAGATCAAATTCAAAATCATGAAATTTATAAGTCCTTATCAACTGATTAAGCAGCACAATAACAATGAACAATCTTGATATTCAATGTTGGCAATTGGATTCTATACAAGTATTAAAAAAAACTACGTCCTCAAGAGGATTCAATGGGTTTGGCCACAAAAGTGAAAGGGATTGCAATCTGCGAAACAAAAAGACAAGTATGTCCCATGGATTCCTTATACATTAATTGTTATTATAGAATTATGCCACTTGTTCATTAAAAGAAATACATGAAGTATTGTCCACTTGGAACATAGAGCCCAAAAACCCTAGGAGATTGTAGAATGCACTAAGTTTAGTTTTGGGGTGGGTGTGACTGCGAAGCATGGGCTTCAATTTAGGGTCTTTTGCCATGATGATTAGTTGTCAAGCATAAGTAGCTTAATATCTACCCCAAGTAGAACCTAAAAACCCATGAAACCCAACTATATTACATTGCATTGCAATATTCATAATTGCAAAAAACATGCATTCTATTCATGTTGTTCAAAATCTATCCATAAAAGGGTTTGCTGAAAGGTCCAATTGTAATGTGACTTTGGAGTTTAAACATTGTTGTTAGATAGTTGGGAAGGGTCATCCGATTCTTGCAATTGCATTGTGTGTTTTCAACATTTCTATTCATCATGTTCAAAATTTATCCAAAAAAGGTATTGTAATTGGCATATTGGTCATTGCAGCATATGTGTGATTTTGGACATCAATGTGAAATAAAAAGGGGTGAAATTCTTGAAATTCCACAATTTGCATCATCAACATTTCTCATGTTCACATTCATTGTTCAAAATATGTCCATAGTAGGTATTAAAAGGAAAGTGGAAATAAGTGATTCTAAATATCATTGTTAGATGGTTGGGATGGGAATATTGCAATTACACAACATTCTTGGGATTTTTATTCATGTTCAATGTTCATTGGTGGAGGAGCCTACACCCTAGAGCCTAGAGGTTTCATTTAAAATACAAATGACCTATGTTCTTATTATTGTTCTAGACTTGCGTGACTATAGTTCTAAAGTTTTTCCAAAAGTGTTGTGAAGTAAGAATTTTTGTCCAAAAAAATGCAAGTGCAATTTGCAACTTGCAAGGTGGAAAGAGGGGCAAGCAATTGAAAAGGTTAGTTACAAATTCATCCCTATGGTACTTGTATAATAGAATTGTGTTGTTTTGTTGTAAACTGTTGTAAATGATTCATTGTATATTTCAAAATTATAAAATCCAATGTTGTTTGAACATGTTGTGTGGGATTTTCATCTTAAGGTTTATAGTCTCAATTTTTCCGTGAATTATGGTTGATTGATCCTATATTATTTGTTTAATGGTCAAATCTGAATTCTAGACTTAGGCTTTACTAATCCTAGTGATTTGTTGCTTACAAGGTTTAAAAATAACATGGCTCCTCTTTAAATTCCCAAAAACTTTAAGTTCAAACCTTTGTTCCCTATTTATGAATCTAATCAATATGAAGGAAGCCCATCATCTTCTAGCCACCTTATTGTTATATTATTTGAGGACATATCACCTTTTATGCCTTTGTCTTTATTCAACTCAATGTGAAAATATGTCCATTCAAATTTCATAAAAGAAACAAAAAAATTATGAGGGTTCTTGAAAGTTCTAAGATGTTTGGACAACCCACCTCCCATGGGCAAAATTTGTTATGGATGGGAACGGGCTAGTGCAGTAGGTTAAATGCAAGATATGCACATCTGTTGAAAGGAAAACAAAGCTTTTAGCTCGAAAGTTAAATAGTTTGTTGAAACATGTTGGGCGATGGAAAGCAAAAGTTTCCATGCCAAAGGTGGATGCAAGTTCACATTACTTCAATAAAAAATCGGTGCATGCCCAAAATGAACATTAGTTCTTTATTGCTACACATCTTTCCATCTTGGACCAACTCCAAATTGATGTCCCCTAGGAACAAAAACAAAAATTTGTCCAATTTGTTTCCATCTATCACCTATTGACCCATGGTCATCTCATGATTAGTTATGAGCACTTATTTGCAAACTTCCTTGAAATGATGAAGGTCGAATCTATCTCTAAAAAACATTGGTCTGACACCTTAAGTTGGGGCATGGCTAAAGTGATGCACAAGATATTATTAAAGGCCACTTAGGCCACATTTGCTTCTACCCACTTCATTACAATTAGTGCATATGAAGTCATGACGATTGACAACATTTAGTGGTTGTCAATCCACTTATATGTGGTGCAAGCTTAAAAGAGGATTTCGATCCTCTTGTGTGTTGAAACTATTGGGGTTTCTGCCACATCTTATAATATATTTGGATTGTTGTTGAAAACATTAGCTAGGTTTGGTGTGTTAAAGATGGAAGAGTTGGTCGAGAAGGTAGTCAACATGGGATGTGATGATAGTAGCATTTTCCAAGGGCATCAGATAAATGTATTACAATTCAAAGAAGGTGTGGCCCCATTCCTAAATGGGGTTCATTGTTTTACCCATAAAACAAATTTAGTAGTGGGGTGTAGTCACCTTAACACATACTGCACAAATGTAACCAATGTTTAGTTTTTCATGTTTAATTTGGTGTTGAAAATATAAGATTTTTTTATGTAATAAGGTTCATAACATACCATTGAAACATGTGAATTAATTTGTAAAACATCTTATGAATGAAAAGCTCTCAAAAACACTCATTAAACACTATAATACATGTTTTTTAACACTAAAAAAACTTATAAATAGACTTCAAAACTTTTGAAAAATTGCATATATTTTGAAATTTTTTACATAAACCTTGACATGATAACATTAAAAAAAAACTTAACATTATTGAAAAAAAATTTGAAGACTTTTTTAAAATATTCTAAGGAATATTCCTCAAAAAGCAATCCCTAAGTAGGCACGTGTGGCTCATGTTACCTCGTTTGCACCCAATGTGCACTTTATTTGATTTGGACATTATGCGTTAGTTGGAAGGCATATAACAAAGCTTGTATGTTTTTTTTACTCACAATTTGAAAAAGTTCATGGAAGGGTGAAAACACACTACACAATCCTTTTTTAGGTTCACACTTGCAATTTTTCCTTCACCTCTTTGAAATTTAAATATAAAATGTTATATTTTCATTGAAATTAAAAAAGGGTTTCACACATGTAATGCTAAAAGAGTTTGCATTTAAAAAATGCAAAAAAAACATCAAAATCCTTATTATTTAATGAGTAATGGACTTTTGAATCTTGATGACAAATTGTATCACGCCCCGCAAAACTCATGGATATGGACTTGTATCTTACAATGTGTCAATCTTATGTGTTTGAAACTTTGGGATATTGAATGAATTATGTATAACAAACTAAAGATGCATTGAATAAATGGAATGTGATTTTAATTTATCATGTTATGAACTTTTCAAAACCCTAGAAATTACAATTATTTAAAAAGTATTTTTGAGCATTTTAAAAAAATTATTTAAAAAAAATTCTTTTATGATTTAAAAAATATCTTTTATAGCATCATGACTTGAAATTAAAAATGGAAAAAATGTTACTTTCAATATAATTTAAATATTCATATTTTAAGCCAATTTTCAATTACACTAGAAAAGGATTTTGAAAAGGGACTATAATTTGCCAAAATTTAGCCACCTTAATGTGCTTTCACCTGGAATTCCAAAAGTTGGCAAACTTGTTCAACAATAAAAACAACAAATTGCTGAAGAATGTCAAAACATATTGGATCTCTATGTTTTCTCTAGCTAAGCAAATTTATGCAAAATTTTGTCCTTTGATTGTGAAAATGAATGTTGAGAGTGTGAAGAATGATCAAACTTTAAAGAATTTGAATGCAATGTGTGATGTTGAATTGATCTTCGGGCTACTTTGTATTTTGCCATCATTAGAATGATTGTAAACACTCATCAAAATTGCACAAGGCCGAAATGTATTTGTGTGTGATTTGTTGAAAATGTGAAGTTGGCACAAGCTGAGCTTTATAGGTTATATTGTGTTCTTTACACCAGATTTGATGACCTTGCATTTGATGAATTCAACATAATTGAAACCTTGACCAATGAAAACCTCCCTTGAGTTGGTTTTCTGACTTCAATGGAGGTGAGGATGCAATGTACTTGGCTTTTTTTTGGTTGGACACAAATATTTAGTTTACCAACACGAATTATCTAGTGTTAAAGAGCTACAACCTGTGATTGAAAATGTTTTCAAGGCTGTTGTGGCCAATGTGAAGCAACAATGTGAAGGGGCAATGGCTAGTTTGACTAAAAAACTTGAAAGATTTTTTCCAAAACACCAAGTTATGATGATGTTGGGTGTGGTTTACCCCACATTATAGTTTAGAAATCCCAAATAGGTCGAGGAGGAATTCCAATGGTAGTTAATGGCGTTGAAAGCCACCTTTTGTATCTTTCACAATGTCAGTGATGCCGACAAAATGGTGCCTAATTTGCTTTCCAACCACACCTTAGATTTGCAAGTCTTTTTTTTCAAGATGATCATGTGTCATAATTTCAAACATGTCCTATATGAAGAAAATGATTTCAATCCTCTTACTAAGTTTTGGCATAGGGTTTTTGGATTTCTAATTTTCAACCACAAGCTTTTGGGATTCATCAAATTGGCCGAGATTGTTATTATCCAGGTCCTTGGATCTATTGAAGATGAATGAACATTCAACACTGTGAGCTTCATGAAGACTTGGCTTTAGAATTGACTGAACACACAATTGGATTTGTGCACTTGATTCCATAGCCAACATTTCTTTTCTTTGCAAACCATTCCATATGAACAAGCAATTGCCAAATGGCAAGCTACAAATTGGTATTATGTAAATGTTTAGTTGAAAGCTCTTAGTGACCTTGGGCACTTAAGTCCTAGATGACCAATAGTCGATAATTGTTGCAATGGTTTTTGTATTGTTGGTAGGCACATTTTGAATTTGTGGAATGTCTACAACAAGGTAATGTATGTCATTTTGTTGTTCCTAAACTCTAGTAGATGTTTGGAATGATGGAATGGTGGTCAATTATTGAGTTAAAAATTTATCCTAAGTTTGTAGCAAACTAGAGCAATATTTTGTGGATTTTTGAATCATATGTGGTATGCCTGCAACAAGAATTTAGGCAATGGCAGTCTTTTTTTACTTTTGGAACTTGTTATCTAATTGGAAAATGGAAGTGGTAGTCACTTTTCCATTTCTTAATTTGTCTTGAATCTATAACCTTCAGATCGCATTGTGGTTTATCTAGTTGGAGTTCTTGAATCTTTCAAAATTTTGGGAAAATTGAATGGTGGTTAGTTGTTAATATGGAATCTATCTTAAGTTTATAGCAAATAAAAACATTAACTTGTGGAATTTTGAATGTGTGACATGTATGCGACAACCCAAAATGGGCCATGGCAGTCATTTTTTGTTTGAAAAACCTATCATTTAGTTTGAAAATGGGAATGGCAATCACTTGCCAAATTTTTAACTTGTCATGAATCTACAGTAATGGAATGGCTCTATGATATGTCATTTTGGTTTTGGAAACTTTCAAAAGGTTAAGAAGAGTGGGAATGGACCTTGCCATTAATGTGTCCTAAATCTGCAACTATGGAATGGCTTTGTGATCTATCCTTTTGGTTTTGGAATTTGTTCTAGTTAGTAGAATGGGAATGGACCTTGCTACTAACTTGTTAGTGATGTTTGAATCTATCAAAACATTGCAATAAAGGAATGGACCTCACAAGTTGGTGATTTTTGAACTATTCAAAACATTATAATGTAGAAAGTGATTTTGGAATTTGTCTTCTAGTCACAAACATGGTATTTTAAGATGCTAATCATTCAAGGCATTAAAATTTTGGGCATGTCATGTGGCTACATCAAGGTATGGAGCAAGGTTCATTTTTCATTTTTTGAATATGTGATCTTGTGATTTTGTAGGTGGGTGGGGAGTTGAAATTCAGGCATTTTGGGAATTGTAATTTTGCAAGCCTTGGTTGCACAATTTGTAGAAAAGCTGTTAATTTTCATGGAAAACAATGAGATTCAAGCATTTTGGGAATTTTAATTTTGAAAACCTTGGCTGCATAATTTGTAAAGAAACTGATAGTCTTCATAGAAAACAATGAGAAGGCCTTTGATGCAGCTGCTGGAGGTGGGGGTTTAAAAATTAGAGGGCATGTTTTGTGTGTTTTGTTGGAATTTAAAAACTATTTTTTGTTTGTATAATAAGAATGGCCATCAATTTGTGGTTTTTCTTGATATTGTTGGTTACCTTTGTAAAATAGGGAAAATATTCATTTTGTTAGGCTTTTGAGCAACACTACCATGAAATTTGACGTCTATATGTTGCCAAATTATTGATTATGATTATTTATGTGTCACCAAATTTTTTATTGTTTTCGAGTTTTTTTGGTTTTGTGTAGCCATATATATTCCATGACACCAAAATGCATCTTAGTTCATTCTAGGTTTCACTAAATTTTGAATGAATTTGGAGATTTTTACCATGATGAAACTAGTCAACCCCCAAGTGAATAGGGTCCAATTGTTATGGACAATGAATCGGTCCATTAATACCTAATGAAATACAAAATTACTAAGTCATTTCACTTGCTAGTTAATTAATTAAGTAGCATGGAAATCAATTAAATTTAAATTATTTAATATTTAATGTAATGTTTAATATTATTGATAATTTCATGATTTTCAACCTATGAATTATTGACACGTGTCACTATATATGCTAGATTAAAAATCTAACTTAAATACATAGGCCATGTAATCAACTTAAATAAACACATATTCTGAGGAACTACATAAGAAAATATTTGATCAACTTATCATTGTTAACCACAAACACACCATTTGTGAAGTTTGATCCTTTGACCTTTAAGGATGGAGGCAAACACCCCTACCATCAAGCCACCACATTTGTTGAGAAAATGTGTTACATTGCATTCTATATATCAAATACTTCATTTTAAACATTACAAAAACATAAATTTTGAAAATTCATATTTTATTAAGATTTTGTCCAAATGAAATAATTAAAGTTTAATATAATTTTTTTTCAATAATGTACATAATTACATTTATTTCCTTTTTGAAAATGTAAAGTCATTTACACAAATTGTTTTTTGAATATCATTATTCAATAATATTTCAATGATCATTCTTTTGAAAAAAAAAAAGTTTAATAAATGGATAAATTTATTGCTAATAATAATACCTATGTTAGGTTACTTTTAACTATTTTAGGGCCATTTTTCATTGTTTTAAGTTATTTCACCCTACATTATTTATGACTATTTATGGCTATTCTCAATTATTTTTGGTTATTTTTAGTTATTTCACCTTAAGTTACTTTTGGTTATTCTAAATTATTTTTGGTTATTTTATGTTACTTTTGATTATTTTAAGCTATTTCACCTTAGGTTATTTTTTACTATTGTAAGTTATTTTTAGTTATTTTATGTTATTTTTGGCTATTGTAAGCTATTTCATTTTAGGTTATTTGTGGTGATTATAATTTATTTTTAGCTATTTTAATTTATTTCATCTTAGGTTATTTTCTAATTACGTGAGGTTATTATTAATTACTTTTAACTATCAAAGGTTATTTCACCTTATGTTATTATTAGTTATTTTAGGTTATATTACCATAGGCTATTTGTGGCTATTCTATTGGTAGTTATTGGTTGTTTTTTTATTGATGGTTATTAATGGTTATTTTATTAATGGCTATTGGTAGTTATTCTAATGGTGGCTGTTAATGACTATTCTATTAATGGTTATTAGTAGTTATTCTAGTGGTGGCTATTAATAACTATTAATAATCATTATATTGGTGATTATTTATGGTTGTTAATGTCTATTGGTGGTTATTTTAAATTATTTTTCAAAGGCAATTATTGATTATTTTAGGTTATTTTACCTTGAGTCATTATATTTTATTTTAGATTATTTTATATTTTTATACTTAGAATAAATAATTTATGATAACACAAAATATAATGACCTTGAATAACCTAAAGTATAACTTGAAATAACATATATTAATTTAAAATAAACTAACCTAAAGTATAACCTAAAGTTAGTTGAATTATTTTAATTTAAAATAACTTAAAGGAAAAAACCTATAATAAGTTAACTAAGATACTTAAAAATAGAATAATATACAATAGTTAGGGTATAATAATTTAAGGTATAAATTAAAATAACTAAGATACTCTAAAATAATATAGGATATATCATAAAATAACATAAGGTATTTAAAACAACAACATAAAATAAACCTATTTATCACAATAAATTATAATAGTGAATTATGTTAATTAATAGTGAAACACGATGTTTACATAATGATATTTTAGTGAAATAATTTTAATTAAGATGAAATCACTAAAGTGGAATGAACTTATTTCACTTTCAAAATCCCATAGTGATTTAAGCTAGTGAACTACACCCCACTTTGTTTTGGACCTGACCATTTTGACTTGGTCTTTTTGGTTGGTTTTTATTACGAAATTTTTATTAATCAACAATATTATGACAACAATTATATATTATTTAATTTTAAAATAATAATATTATATATTATATATCAATTATAATCATAGTCATTTATCTATTAATTAATAATTTCCCTACCTACTTACGTTATTTAACCTAAACCTTTTAAACTAGGTAACATAAACTAAGTGGCCAACTTTAGACCTACTTGCTCAGGTGATGTAGGTTAGTTATCTAAGCCACGTAAAGCCAAGGTAGCTTAGGTAACCAATATTGTATGTGTGAGGACTTGAATTCTTCAACCTCCATTTTTAGGAATCAAGTCCTTACCATTGGACTGCCATTTCAAAAGTTGAAAACTTTTGTCATCATATTTTAATAAACTTGATTGGATTTTTTTGTTTTGATGTACATATTGTAACATTCATTAATGAACTTCAATATTTTTGTATTACTTATTTAAATATGAAGTTATGCCATGTACCAACTATCTACCTGGATAACATGTAGGTACCTATGCCTAGGGTTTAAGGTTTAAACTACTACATGCTATTAACTCAATTAATAAATAATTAATAAAAATATTTAGCAATGATTGATTAATTACTATCAATTATAAATAAATAAATAATACCAATGAGTGATAATTGTTAATTACTAAATATCAACTAATTAATGTACTAAGTTTAAATATTTACATGTACCTAAAAACAACATATAGGTAACCAATTAAATTTTATAAGTACCTATTATGCATAATATGCTTAACCTAAGGCCTATTAACTATGAATTTAGGTTTGGTATGTACCCTAGGCAAAATAAATTTGAAGGTTAAATAGCCAAATTAGTATGGTTGATTTGATTAAAATGTTAAATCAAAATGGCCAATTTGACTAATTGTAAATCACAATGGCCATTGAATATGGTCAATTTGAATAAACCTTGGTCATCTTGATGGACCTCTATCCTTTTTAACAAGATGTTTGGTTTGTTGCATTGTCAAAAAAGTCACTTTAATCAAATGTTTTACTCAAAAAAATACTCGTGTTTTTCATGCCCCAAACCTTCAATCAAAATGACCATCCCCTTGATCAATGTGAACATTTTAATCAAGTTACACCTTTTGAAAAGTCACATTTCTTATAGTGAAAACTCACCATGAGAATTATTGTCCAATGAAAAAAGAAATCAAATTAATTCCCTTGCACACAAAATTTTAGCCAACTCAACTATTTAGTAGTTGAACTATGTAGCCATATTGGCCATTGCACATAACTCAAAAAAAAAACACTAGTATGGCATCAATTTAGCTTGGGAGGTACAATATTATATCAGTAAGTATTGATTATTGTCAATGATGGATCATAAAAATAAATTTGGTTTTTAGACTTGTCATAATTTAATTGTTGTGATTATGGACATGTTCAATTTAATTTTTTTAAACATGTCTTATTTTTTTTATTAATCATTTTGGTCAATGAGATGTCGGACATAAATTTGTTTTTGTAAAAACAACGTAAGCCATCATCATAAGGAAAATGTAGGGAAAAATGGTGATCATCCCTGGAAGATGTAGCCAAATCTGGTTATAAATCAAATATAAATGTTTAATCAACCTTCTATATTTATGGCTATACATTCAAAGCCATATATAGAAATTTAACAACAATCACTAATTTTTTCCCTCACTTTTGTTGATTGAAAGTTGAAATCCTCCAAAATCATTTCATTTTCAATTTTTTCTTGTTTCTTTTTGGCAAAATTTAACCTATAAGTAAAAAGGTTACTAGTACCATGCCAAGTTCAACATTTCAATGTCCAATAATTATTTTATTTTGAAATATTCCACATAGAGAAAGAAAATCCATATTCCAAAATGTTTGAGATTATCTCTATTTTACTTCACAATTTATTTTTCTTTTGATAAAAACATTTTTTGAGAATTTAAATGTCTTCTAATAATAGAATCAGTGCCAAAACTACCAAGGTATTGTGGAGTAATTGACTAATAAAAAAGAAAGATGTATAAATTACTTTCTCAGAATTGTAAAAGAACATGTATCAATTTTTCTAATATTTGCATAATTTATTATCACAGGTACTGTGTGTGAATCAGTGTGGATACATTCCTGTGGAACCCAAGTTTACTGAATAATAAGATAGTGAAAAACACATAATTGCACATTCAGAGCAGGTTTTTTTAAAAATAAATAATGTGATATTGAGAATTTGGCAAAATTTTCCAAAAAAATAACAAAACTAGTTGAATCTACACTAGGAATTTCTTTTACCAAACTTTCCCAATTCTTTTGTTGAAAAAGCAACAAAGGTTGATGAACAAAATCACTGAATTTTCAGGGTTGCATAACTATAGATGACTTACAAATCATGACTGGAGGGCTGACTATGACAACTCATTAGCCATCATTATCATTCATGGTATCATGATGTAGCATCCAATGAAACATTATCCAAAATGTTTGTTCTTAATACCTGTTTTCCTACAGTAGTAGAATGAATGATAGTTTGGCCATCCCATGGCCACCTAGAACCAAAGGTAGTCTCATTATCATGCATCGGTTGCTAAGTAACATTGGTAACATTGATAAGTATAACTTAGCAACCGATGCATGGTAATCCGATGAGTTATACTTGCTAAGCAACATTGATCACCTAGTCAATATCATTTTGCGAGGATGGGAATTAGGATCTCACACTGGGGTACTGGATAGAATGAGAATCTCTATTTATGGCTTTGACAATGCACTGCAGTGGGGCAACACATACTCCAACCTTAGAGGAAAGTGAACCAAATGTTCACACTTCATGCAAGAATGTGGGAAAGTCCACAACACATTGTGAGGAGAAAAGGTGATAAGATTGTCAAACATTTGCACATTGGAGTTGGGGACAAAGAACCAAAAGTCCAAGAAAAATCTTCAGCTGGCTAAGACAGGCAACAGCAGTGAGAATGCACCAAGCCATGTCTCTAATGTCTGCAGTGTTATCTGCTCACCACAAGGATTGCATCCCATCCCTCAGCTGGCACGGCTAACCTGGATGTACACATTTATTTGTGGTCTGCTGACAAGGAAGCCATGCTTACTCCCACAATTTCAGAACAAAAATTGACCAAAAAAACAAGCAAAACAAGATGGCCATCAATCAGTACTCGTCATCATCGTCTTTACCATCACTTGATTCTGCACCCACCTCTTCGTAATCCTTCTCCAAAGCTGCCAAATCCTCACGAGCCTCTGAAAACTCGCCTTCCTCCATTCCCTCCCCAACATACCAATGCACAAATGCACGTTTGGCATACATGAGGTCAAACTTGTGGTCAATACGTGAAAAGACCTCTGCCACTGCAGTGTTATTGCTGATCATGCACACTGCACGTTGCACCTTAGCCAAGTCCCCACCTGGCACCACTGTTGGGGGCTGATAGTTGATCCCACATTTGAATCCTGTTGGGCACCTGTCAGAAGCATCCATCACACCACTATAATGTTTTTGCTGAACTGACTGACTCTTCTTGACTCTTCTTCCCCATTCCTTTGCTTCTGTTTCTGAAATGCTATTCTTGAGGTTCACACACTGAGTTCCAAAAACCTTCCAAATAAGCATTGTTCTCTAGAGTCCTACTGCCAGAAACAGGAAACAAACTGACAAGACACAAAGCTTTTGAAGGAAAAGATAGTGCACCAGTCAACAAACTGCACTGTGCGTTTGGTTTTGATGGTTGCAACTGCAGCATTCACATCCTTGGGCACTACGTCCCCACGGTACATGAGGCAGCAAGCCATGTACTTGCCATGGCGTGGGTCACACTTAGCCATCATGCTGGAAGGCTCAAATACAGCATTTGTGATTTCAGGAACTGATAGCTGCTCATGGTATGCCTTCTCTGCAGAGATGACAGGTGCATAGCTTGAAAGCATGAAATGGATACGAGGGTATGGCACTAGATTGGTTTGGAACTCAGTGATGTCAACATTGAGTGCACCATCAAAACGCAAGCTGGTGGTGAGGCTGGATATGATTTGAGAAATTAGCCTGTTCAGGTTTGTGTAAGTTGGCCGTTCAATATCCAGTGAACGCCTGCAAATATCATATATAGCCTCATTATCCAGTAGCACTGACACATCTGTATGCTCCAGCAAACTGTGCGTTGAAAGCACACTGTTGTATGGTTCCACCACTGCTGTTGATACCTGAGCAACACATTCCAAAAAACAGTTCTTCAGTCCGCTGTTTCCAATCATAGCAAGACTGCATCCTCAACTGAAAGTCTACACAATATAGAGAATGTAGCTGGGAGATCTTAGACAAGCCACAATTTGGCAAGTTTGGCACTGTTCAGCACCTCAGCAACACATTCATCCCATCTAATGGATTTATGCAAGAACAGTCTAACTAGCTGTCCAAACAATCCAGCAATCCAAGGCAACCTCAAGAACTAGGATCATTCTCTTCCCCTTGCTCAAATTCCTTGTAAGAACTCAAATCCCATGATCTTCTCACACATTCAGCTTGTCACTCTCATGCACAGGCTTGCAGGTGACACATCCCAACAAGACCTACCACAACATTGTCAAGCTCAATCTCCTGGGCAAGCATAGAAATGGCCATAAAGGAGCTATCTAAACTCTAGAAACTGGGACCATTGAATTTGTGCAGTCTGTAGCATAACACATATTGACTGAAACAAGTCTCTAAAGCAGAAAATCCTACTGGATAACAAACAAAGAGATGCCACAGAGAGACAGAGAGAGAGAGAGAGAGACCTGGGGAGATGGATAGATAGTGAAGCCAAGTTTTGATTTCTTTCCGTAGTCTACTGAGAGGCGCTCCAGGAGCAGAGAACCCAACCCAGAACCAGTGCCACCACCAACTGCATGGAACACCAAAAATCCTTGCAAGCCTGTGCAATTATCTGCTAGTTTCCTCACGCGATCCAGGCACAAGTCAACAATCTCCTTGCCCACTGCAGCACACATTCAAAAACTCTTGATGCCTGCTGTGAGTGAGAACGAATGGGCACACACACAGACACTAGGCTGCCACATTTCTCTGTATGGCTGCCATGCTTATATATCCAGCTCAGCTCTGGCATGATGATTCATGTGAGCACACAACATCATGTGAGATGTAACATCCTCCTCCCAAAATGTCTAAGAGCTGATGACTCCCAATGCAGGAGGAGGAGAGCCTGGAAAGATACCAACAATAACAAAACCAAAGAAACTACATGTATATCAAGCCAGGAAGCAAAGAGAGGACAGGGAGTCAAGTACCAGTGTAATGGCCTCGGGCAAAGTTGTTTGCAGCATCTTCTTTCCCAGAGATAAGCTGCTCAGGATGGAACAACTGCCGATAAACTCCAGTGCGCACCTCATCAATAACAGTCGGCTCCAGATCTACAAACACGGCACGTGGAACATGCTTCCCTGATCCTGTCTCACTGAAGAAAGTGTTGAATGCATCATCTCCACCTCCCACTGTAGCATCACTGCACATTCCCAACCCAATCCCATAAAATGAGAAGTCTAAGATCCACCTGCACCCCCTTCAACCACATGAGAGAGATATGACCTAACCCATGAGGGACATCCTTCACAATATAGACTAGAACAACAAAAGCTGGTGCAGATTGTACATACATTGCTGGTTGCAGCTCTACATTCAGAGCTACCGCCAATGATCAGCAGATCCTTGTACACAACCGGATGCAAGACCATATCTCTAAAACCTAGTACCAGACCTAACCAGAACAAGCTCATCAAAGCTTAAGGACTTCGAAGCTCCGAGGTTCATACCCTAATCTATCTATCTATCTATCTATCTATCTTCACCTGCAACAACAGCTCGCGTTGCTACATACTAGTTCTAAGCAGGAGCGACCATTGCAAGTGCGACGTTCAGATATACTTGGGGGTCGACCAAGGAAGAAAACCAAAGCTGACAAGTAAGCTAACAGCCAAGCTTGAAGTACCATTTCTCTTCTTCACCGGAGTTTCACGAAAAACACACCAGATACGAGGAATTTCCTTCTCAAGCTCTAGTCACGGAACTGCAGGTTATAGAGCCGAGTATTATACCTGGGCATGCGTCCATCAGGCTGAATGCCATGCTCCAGACAGTAGAGCTCCCAGCAGGCATTGCCCACCTGAATCCCCGCTTGTCCTAAAATAGAAACACAAAAGAAAAAACAGTTTTCACCAGTAAGTGCAGCAGGTGTCAGATCACTAGACGTAGCACAAAATTTTCTGCAGGCCGAAGAACTTCTCTCTTCATGAAGACATTATGACTCCTACAGAGAAAAAGCTTCTCATTAAAAACAAAGCAGATTTCCAACAACGATATACTACAGACCCGCACAAGCGAAACTAGCTCCTGCTGCTACAGCAGCTACTAGAAACGAAACCATCACAAAAAAACACGAAGAAACCAAAACAGAAAAAATAAAACAGGTCTGAAGTCAGAATACATTAGGAACAGCAACATCGAGCTCATGCAGCGTTTATTACCTATATGAATACTGATGATTTCTCGCATTCTGATGACCAGCTCTGCAGGAAAAAAAACTTGGGATACAGAAGAAGAAGAGTAGTTCTAGTGGGAAGGTTTGTCGGTGCTATGTTTGGCGCAGTCGATGCGGCAAAGGAGCGAGGGAGCAGCGGAAGAGAAGAGGCGACAACGATGGAGCTCTTCTCTCTCTCTCTCTCTCTCTAGAGAGTCGAGACGGAAAGCTCGCTCGCTCGGGGACTGGACGACGATCGCTGGCCCTCTGCAACACCGGGTGACAGAATACCCGGTGACACCTTATGACCCGGTCGCCGCTACAGACTTGCAGACCACAAACGGCATCCGTTGGCCCGGTCCGTTCACCGTGGGGTAAGTACTAGGTACTAGGGTAGGGACGTTGTAGACTACAACGTTGTTTGTTTGTTTTTTCTTTCTTTTCCAGAAAAACTAATTCTATTCCGAGCTCTTCCGGATTCCGGTATTTTTGTATACCATACTTTGACTGATGTTCGGCACAAAATAATTCACAAAAGGTCGAGCGGGAACAAAAGAAAAAAAAAAAGTGGTAGGTATAGCCTCTGGACCTGGGGTGTTGTCAGAATAATGTGGCCACCTGAGGCAACAGCTGAGGGCAGCGTTGAATTTTGGTAACATGCCCGTTCGAGGGCCTTACCGCGTGTAATGACCACTCAGTCCCATAGCTGACGTGTAAAGAAGAACGGGTGGGGCCATTATGAAAATCTAAGAGCCTGCCCAGAATCATAAGATGAGTCAAGAGGGTATCTTATGGATTTAAGGTGCCCTCTTCATACACTGCCAAATCCCCCCAGCAAGGTCATTTATTATGAGCAAATTTTATTCATATTTTCTGAAATTGGTTGAAAATTGAAAACCCTTGGGTAACTAGTATTACAAAATTCATAACAAAAGGTGTATTTTTCATACTTATTATTATGCCTCATCTGGTTGAAATTCTCTAGAAAATTAAATTTGAAATTGTTGAACCTCGCTTTCTAAAGTAAAGATTTTTTTTTTGGGGGGGGGCAAAGAAGTGCCAAAAAAAGCATTACTAGTGGGGGCCTCTGTGTTGTTGTTGTGTTGGGGCAAAGTATATTTATTATTAAACCCTCTTGTGTTTGGTCACCACCCAATCCCAATACTATTCAAGGTTGAGCGGAGCCTTAATTTTCAAATTCTTATGAAAACCTTGCTACACTGATTTTCATTCAATTTCAAACTAATAAAAGTGCAGTTTAACTTTAATGAATTTTGCTCCAATCGTCCCCAAAAAAATTGAAATTTTAGTGAAATGACAAATGTGCACACACTACCTTGTCAAGAACTTTTCAACCATACCAAAAGCGAAGTGAGGGGCCCTTCTATTCCAACATGGTCATATCCAAACAAACACCTAATGTTATTAATATGTAGATTTTTGTTACCTATTTTGAGGACTCTGCTCACTGGCAATGACCCAGTGTTTTGTTTGTTGGTGCCTGTTTTAATCATCAGCATCATCCTATTTTGGCAGAGGATTTAGGGTTTTTTTTTTCCCCCAATTTTGTGACAGAGCATGAGTTGCAATCATCCATAGCACAACTAAGTGAAATTTCGACTATATATATAATTTTTTATTTTATTAAAAAAATTTTTTTTTGAGGACCTAGGACCGAGGGTGGTATTATCTCAAGTCCCTAAGTGTAGGGTAAGGACCCAAGGTGTGGTCATCCCCAAAATAAGAGGCATATGATGAGGTGATACCTAGATAGCTGAGTCTAGCCTCACATTTAGGGCATGTCTTGCACCCATGGGCTTTATCCCATTGTAAAGCATGAGAAAAATGCTAACATTCATAAGGTCATGAGGCAAGAGTGGGAGGGTTCTTACTAGAGTTGATGGACTCTTGATTTCTTTTCAAAACCATTGAGTAGGTTATTTTAGACTTTTTGGGTGCCAGATAGGTTATAAATAATTTTGATGCAATAATCATCAATTATGCATAAAGGTAGGTTATCAAATAATCGTTTGACAATCGCTAGTTATCTTGTTGCTTATAGGGTTTTTTTAATTTATTACTATTCTTTTCTTTTCTTTTTTATCATAAAAAAGATTCGTGTTTTAAGATTGATAACTGGCCTAGACAATAATCGAGTCATCTAGATAGGTTGTTAGATTTTTGAAATTTCAATACTAAATGGTTATGATCTTGTCTGATTATTAAAAAAAATCAATAATCGATTGGTAGCTTATTAACAATTGGTTTCATTACCAGTTTAAAACTCAATAATCAACTAACAAATTTTGGGAATATTTTCACCCATGGGCTTCACCCTACACCTAAAGGTCTATTATTAGGTAGGTTGTAAACTTTAAAAAATCATTTCTTATTTTGCGTGGGTAGGTATGACATATTAGAGAGTGGTGGCCAATTATGTCATTTAATGTATATTTTAAATATGTTGAATTGGCATGTATGGCCTATGAACCTTTATGTTGTTATGAAAACCTAACAAATTACAAAATTACTACCATAAAATCCTATTGATTGAGGTTTTCCAACAATACCACAAGTGCACACCACAATTCCCTTTAAAATTTTATTTTTAATTTTATTGAACTTTTAATGAAATTTTATTCAACATTCAATAACTCTTGCACCATAGGTCTAAACATTACAAAACCACCTTGGTGCAACCATTATTCATCCACAACTTTCCAAATGTACTAAGAGCAAGGTGAGGGTTGTTGTGTTGTGGGAAATCTTAATGTGATAAATAAACAAAACAAACAAACTTAATTTGGGCTTTAGATAGAAAAGTAACCATACTATTAAAAAAACAAAAAAAAAGATCGACAACATGTTCAAAATTCATCAAATATTTTGGTTGAACTTAGTTCTTGTATGGATAGTTTACACAATGGTTCCTGAATATACACCTTACATCTATTAATATTCTTTACATTATAAAACAAAATATTTTTCATTTTGAATTTATTGTGACATGGTTGAAAGCAAAACCTTGAATCACTCACTCTCTTGAAATTTTGATCATCAAGCAAGTTTATTTAAATAACTTCATCTTCATGACACACATAAGATGACATGTGTCATTTATTCATGACTTGTTTATCTTAAACTTGTAGTGTGATTCCCACAAGTTGATTCCATTCTTTTCCAAACAACATAAGAAATATATAAGGAACAACTTAGCCTTCTTTTTTTGGGTGAAATTTTCTATTGTTTCAAAATTTAAGAAATTTTCTATTGCAAATTCAATGTTCTTTTGAAAAAATAGCCAAAATTGGAGAATGTTTGGCCCTATATTTATACATAGTTCAAGTAGGTAGCCAAAATTGTATAAGGATGTTAAAAATAAATATTTTCATTGCCAAATTGGATTAAATTGGCTTGTGGATGATCTCCGCCTTGATTAAGTCACAAAATTGACAAATAAAACTATTGGTGGAGTTAATTCATTAGGAAATAAAGTTTCTAATTTACTTAAATATGAACAAGTTACTGAAAGTTCAATATGAAAATATGCCTATGTATTTATAATATTTTCAATTCTAATGGAATATTATTTCAATATTCCATTATATTATAACATAGGAAAATATGCTCCTTTATCTTAGGTCGTTCAAAATATATATAATGAATGGACATCCCAAGAGGTGTGATTATAAAGACCTTATTATATGTGTGAAATATTATAACACTAATTCATTCAAATTGCTGTCACAAAAACTCTACATATTTAAGATGAGCTACAAATGTTTACTATATTTTAAATCTTCTGTAAATTTTGTTTACATTGAGGTGGGTAATCAAAATTTGAAAGATTTTGAAGTTAAGCACCTTGGATTGGAAAAGAATGAGTGAGCAACCAAGGAAAAAAGTATAGGATTCCAACAATCTAAAACTACCAATTGAAAGATGCAATAAAGTTATCATTAAAGTGGTCCTTAGTTTGGGCCTTAATTTCACCCTCAATTTTTGGTTTCATCCTCAATTGTTGGTTATCTATAAAATGAACAAATTTTGATGAAAGTTAGCACAAAATATTGAAACTAAGTACCTAATAATATTTATTGAAAACTTTTGTAAATAGTTAGTGAAGGCTATGATTGCAATCTCATGAAAGTTTAAGACACATGATGGAGCTCATAACACCACAAATTTTGGTTGAAAAAGGAATTTTATCCATTGTTTTGTTCAATGTATCTTTCCACAATAAATTTGTCCTTAGAGCCTCAATTTCAGCCAAATTGAAGGCTAGTTCTCAGTTTGGTTTAGTTTGTGAATAACTCTAATACCGATGTTAATGAATGTAATGCCCTTGTCCAAAGTGGAAGGCTACAAATTGAGCAAAATTCCCATCTCACCCTCTTTCCCTTCTTCAATTCTTATGTTCCGATATGGTTTCCAATAGTTCATCGTTATTTATGCCAAACCTTAAAATTGTTCCTTTTCATGTTCTTGTAAAATATATACATTGAGATGAAAAGGCACACGTTAATTTATCTTTTTCTTATCTATGTAGGTGGGCAAGGGAAAGGAGTGAGTAAGATTTGGATGAAACATATGGACACAAACATCATTTTTATTATAATATAGATTAAGAATTTTTTTTAATTACATCAACTTTGATTAACATTCCAAGATTTTTAAAATATGTTGTGAACATTATAAAGGCAGATATCTTTCATAACACTAATTTAAACTAAGATCAAGTTAAATAAAGTTGGTTATAGATGATAAAGTTTCTTGTCAATCTGGAATGCTTAAAGAAGTCTGCAATATATTGCCCATTTCATGTCATCCTTTTAACACATCCTAAAAGAAAAAATTCAAAAATTCATTTCAAAGTTTTATTTTTTACATTAGCACACACATTCATATCCTAATGCAATTGATTCCATTTGGCATTTATTGACTCTTAGGAATTGTTTCCAGTAGAAAATCATATATTTGACATCCATCAATAACTACCTAATTACTCGTCATGTTTCGAGTTTAATCCATCAAATTTTTGTCACCCACCATAGCCCCAAGAAAAATCTATAACCAACATCTTCCAAGTTAGAAATACATTAGGAAAATACTTTATTATATTATCAGATAGATAATTAGAATCTATTAGTTCATATGTTTGAACTTATGCTAAATTCTAATCATCAATGAAAATATGGAAATAGAATCCTATGCATTCTATTTTCATGTTATTTTTTCATTTTTTAAATATTGAATATTGAATATTGAAACCCATATACAGTATACAGGAAAAAATAAATTCCCAAATTTTGGTCCAAAGTCAAGATATCATTTGAATTCTTTCATCAAATTAATCTTCTAGCATGCAAGTGACCATTTCTTAGGCTAGATGAAGATTGCCACTAGGTTCCCATGAATGTTGGGTGGTTCTTTACTTTTATTAAGAACCTTTGGTCCAGCTTCTAAAAAATTAAATTAGAACTCTTCCAATTTTAGTTTCACACATAAATGGAATTAGGAATTTGTTTCTAGGTCTAGTTCTTTTTATAAAAAATTCAGATTCCAATTCTAGCTCTAGTTCTAGAAACTAGATCTGGTTTGGGGTAACCCAGATTATAATTGATGGTTAATTGTCAATTAACCTCCAGTTAGTTAGTCGACGGTTTTAGTCTTTTTTCCATTTTATTTTTTATTTTTTGAAAATCTCAGGGTTCCACACAACCAATCAACAAGGCTGCCCATCACACAAAACAATTGATGGAATTTGAATGCACTCACAATTAATAAACAAAAATCACAAGAGGTAATGTATAAATTTTAGAAAAAATCCCCAATAATTAGGTATTGAACTAGTGGAATGATATTCAAAGTACACCATGTTTCTAATTTTTTATTAATTGAATGAGCTTCGGTACTTGTAGTTGGTAAAGGAGGTATAATTGAATTCAAATCGCAATGACTCGTCTCAAGGCTGGAGGATGTTACACACCCCCTTACAAACTTTGTGGAGTGTCAGTGGACAGTTCTTTGCTTCACTCGGTTTATGTACTCCATGCTCAACACTTGTCCTGTCAAGCACTAGCAGGACACTTCTTTGTCATGCACATATTTCCGCTCCTCATCAGCTCTAAACTGGCAACCTCTTGGGAGGAGAAGTACGTACTAGTAGTCTGATTTCATTCGCACATAAGCAACAATGTTCAACTTGACTTTACTAAGCTTTGCATTGACATAAGTTGAATTGGGCGGTAGAACCTTGTGAAGGTCATTGCTGGGCATAGCAATGACCCTCACAAAGTTCAATGCCAGGTTTTAAACATCCTGCCCAGTGTTTCTCTAACTGATGAATTTTTGTCAAATTTCAACCTGAAAAATATGATTTCAACCTATACAAAGGATTTTCCTTGGGAAAAAAATGGTTCAAATTTGCCAGATTTCTAATTTTCAAATAGCCAGAGTCTTGTGATAACTTCCAGAAGGTAGCCAAGAATATAGAAGGGGTTCTGTTTTTTTTCTTTTTCCTACTTTCATATCTCTTATGTAGCCAAATTTGGCTAAATTATTTTCTGGATGATTGTCACTTTGGCTATGTCACAAACTCCTTAAAAGAAACCCTGATCTTGCCTTCTCTAGGAGCACTAACACTTAACAAGAAGATGTGGTCATGGGCTCACTGGCTTTGACTCTCATCACTTTGTGATGCATGCTAAGTACCATCATCCATGGGGGCCCATGTTTGTAGGTAAACTACCCCTTGATGAAATGAGCTGGGGCCCTTGGTTGGTGCTAAATAATGTGGACTTTGGAAACTAGTATTCTCTACCTTTTTGTGGACAGTATAACTTTTTGGCCCACAAAACATAAAGAAATCCAAAGTTTGTGTCAACTTTCTTTTTCTGTCCAAAAACTCTCATCCTGGATGAAATACATCCAGACCCATGAAACAAGGGCTGTGTCACAGTGTGACCTTGCTATTTAAATTTTAAAAATATCTTAAGGCAAAAGAAGAAGAATTATGAAAATTCAAAATACATTCCACCATGCAAAAATATTATCTTTAAAAGAATCCTCTAAAAGAAACTGAAATCCATCAAGATATCATAACTCTATAACTAACCTCAAGTTTCAAAAATCCTCATATAAAAAATAGACCTATTATTAATACCTAGGGGCCAAAATCCCTTAAGCTACTAGTACTCTATAATGAATCCAAACACAATATCCTTGCCTCGGTATGTGAAGGCCAACAAAAGAGCCAACATGTAAATGAGTCTAGTTGTAACCTTAAAAAGTAAAATGGTAAGGTGGTTCATGGGGCAGGGTTATAATTATTACCCATGCCGAATCGTGGTTAATGTCAGTTTCAGATTACACAGCAAAGGCGGCCAGAGTGAACCAGCACCCACCAGTGTACCATGAAGGATGGATGAAAAGTGTATGGAAACCCCCTAGGACCAGCTGCAGGAGCGGGTAAAAATGACCGGCAGGCCCCTCAGCTGTCAGGTGACCCTGATTGCTGTACAAATGGCCATCCGGTCAGGAGGTCATTCCGTGGTCAGCAAACAGGTTTCTGTTGGGTTTCAGTTCCCTAGCTAACCATGGTGGTTAACTCAGTTGCTTCTTTTCGCTAGCTACCTACGAACAACTAACTCGGTTGTGGGTTGTAACTTGTTAGTAGGTAGCTAGTCAAAACAGACCTTATTTACCTATGCATAAACTAAAAACCACCTACTTACTTGGTAATCACCTATTTTCCTACCTATCTGTAGGACCTACTTCTTACAGAGTGGGTTTACCAAGGTTAAACCAGATATTATTAACTCAGTTGAGGTGCTCTAAAACTGGAGTAGTCATAATGGACATGGTGTGCTGGTGGGTGCTGGTTAACTCTGGCCAGCAGACACCACCTTCTGGGCTGCCATATCATGTCTGTAAAGCTAATAGCAGAATACCCTGTGGAAGGGGATCAAGTCATCAGAGAGACAGAGTACACAGGCTAGTGGCCCAAAAAGCCCTTTTTTCTCTACACTTTTGCAACAACTGGGTTAGTTAATTGTCTCTGGCCACCACCAGTTCCTTTACTATTCCTTGCCATCATGTAGTAGTAGTAGTAGTAGTAGTAAACATACATACACCAGGAACTTGGTAGTAACTAGTAACATGCCCCCAGAAGACACCATAACAAAGAGCATCCAACAATTGAGAGTCGATAACATGCCCCCAGAAGACATCATAACAAAGAGCATCCAACAATTGAGAGTCGGTAACATGCCCCCAGAAGACATCATAACAAAGAGCATCCAACAATTGAGAGTCGGTAACATGCCCCCAGAAGACACCATAACAAAGAGCATCCAACAATTGCGAGTCGGACTACAAGACACCATAACCAGAGCATCCAACAATTGAGAGTACGACTCTGATAGAAAGAGAAACTGGGCACATGTGTAAAACACTTTTGAACTACAGCACTCTATCACTACTGGTTTCTTGAAAATCTGCTAGCCACGCACATTCTCAAAGAGAGCTTATGATTTGCTTCATTATGTTGCATAGCTCCTCATCCCACACTTGTTTTCTTAAGTCAAAAACCTTCTAATTTGTGTTTCTAGTGTACAGTTGGGTTCTGACACAGAATCAGGAGGGCCCAGCCCATTATGCGTTTCCGTGTTTCATCCTTGGAAAGGGCATACGGTCCCTGGGAATTGCATTAAGATCCGTGGGCTTCTTTATTAGTCGGATTGTTTTTTGGGGGAGAGCATATTTCTTTTCTTTAAATTGCAACATTTCTTTTATGCTTCTTTTGATTTATAGCTCTCTTCACAGATCAGATTTGTTGATTAGTAAAGAAAAGCAAGTGACAACAGGAAAACAATAATAATAATTTGAAAGTGTTTATGGAGATGGGTTGGTGTGTTTCCTCCCGTGGGGATCCAGACTTCACATATACATCTATCTATGAAGGAAGGTCGCTTGTTTTGTTTTGTAGTCATAAGATCCTCCAAACCAGGATGCTTCAGATTATGTTCTTAATGTCTTTGGAAAGCTCTTGACGAGGAGGGGTACATGGGCTTGGTTCCATGATGTTGGACTTGTGGTGCAAAAGTTCTTGAATATTGAATGGTTCATCACTGAAAATTAAATTAAATCGTAGCTGAAAATTTTGGAGGAATTGGAATGTGCCTTTGGTGTAGTTGGAAAGATCTTGATGTGCACGATTTAATTGAATTTATTTGGTAATATTTGGATTCAGAATGTGGGAGATATTGATTTTTAAGTGATTTCTGCTGCTGAAAATTCAAAAAACAAGGTTTTGGAAGGAAAAATCAGTTGAGGATGTGGTAACACTTGGGCCAACGCAGAGGCCACACATAGCTATTTTGAATAACCAATCATCTTTGTACCGATTTGCATGCAATTCTGAATGAGTTCGTGCTGGCTGCTATATGAACATTTGTTGCAGGATGTTGCAATTGACTGCACATGTTACGTCCAATCGTTTTATCTTTTTAGCATGATTACACAGAGACAACAAATCTCCAAATTTGCATAAAGCCCCCCAATGCCTGAGCACCCATCATACACTGTACCCAATCTCCTTCAATCAAGAAGTGTTTTTAGTGTGTCTATGATACCTTTACCATTCCCACAATATTGATATTATTTTCAATAAAAGCTGTTTTTTTTTCCCTCAAAATTGGCTGCTCACAATGCCAATTTTTAAAAAAATATTTAATATTATTATCGATCACCTGCCCAAGATTCCCTAAAGCCAAGCTTCCCTAAAGCTCGGTGGTATGGTGTGCTTAAGTAGTACTGCAAAATTACTTGGGCATTTTTTTTCTCACCTCAGCTGTAGGAATTTCAAGAATTTAAAAAATTTTATTGCCCAAGTGAAAAAACAAGAAATAAATAAATAAAGCGTCAAGAAATGCCAAAATGTTAAAGGTATTATGGTATGCAGTTTGTACCTGATAATTTGCGATTTGCTCCAGGTACGATGAAGTACTTAGGGCATCAGGTTGAAAGTGGCACAATTTTTTTCAAAGGAATTGTTGCAGTATATTTTGCCCATGTGTAGAATAAATTTATGAAATGCAGTGAAGCAAAAGAAGGTGGAAAATTGAAGGACTCATAGGTGACCAACTGAGGCTAATATTGATAAGTGAGCTACAATATTATTATATTTTACTACATCTAAAGGAGATGTTGAACACGGAAGGAATTCAATTAGCAGTGCAGGTAAGGAGGAATGGACACAAGCACACAAACAACTCCCATAAGTAGAGTTAAAGGTTGTGACTCAAGAGTCAATTTCATGTTTACACTACTTCCAAGAAGGGGTTAGGAATCCAATGCACGAGGGATCATTGCATCACAATGATAGGACGGGTGACAAGACATAGCTCCATTTCTATAACGAAAAGAGCTCCATCAAATTACTTAGTGTAGTTGGAGGGCACATTATAGCCCAATTTTTTCCTCCACAAAGGGTGAGCATTTTGGAAAAATGTAATGCCCACTTATGCAGGTGTTCTGTTTTTCAAAATGCCCACTTTCTTTTTATATTTTAAATATGAATAATAAAGTTGACACAAGTCTTTATGCATGATAAAACCCTAATCCATGGGCTTTACCAGAACTAGGCCAATGGGCCATTCACTGCTCTGCCTCATATGGGCCCTTTTTCCAGTAAAGCCCATGGCCTGAGGCTTTACCCAACACAAAATGGTGAGCTCTGAAAGACGAGAAGTCCTGTAAGGTCACCAACCATCAAACAAGTTTAATATTAGTTGGCTGTTAGCTTTTGCTAAAAATGTTTGGGAGTTGTTTAATAAAACACCACGAGTAAGGAAGTAGCACAGAGAGCTCCCAACTGTAACTACAAGGCGCATCCTCCCACAGCTCATGCCTGCCTGGCTAGTACCAATCTCATCCTATATCCAACTATAGAGGGAGGCTGGTGAGGCTCAAAGTCCAAAACACCAAGTGATGACCCAATTTTTTATACCCTACATGGTTCTCTAAAAGATGGTTTTTTTCAAGAACCCACCCAGATGATTCTTATGAAAACCAGACCTACTGAAAACCAGTACCTGGCAATTCTCAATAACAACTGAGAATCACCTTACACTGGTTGCCACCAGTGTTGTTTGGTTCTCTGTTTTTTGGAGAACCTTTGGGGTCAATTCTTTCCTATTAAAGGATTTTGGAAGAACCTCTGGAATAAGGTTGTGAATTTGAAAAAGATTATTCCAGAACCATCTGTTAAGGTTAGTGTTCATTTTTCAAACATTGACAATTCTTGAGTAGTACGATTTATGGGCAGTGGTTCGGGTTTAGGGTTAGGGCTTTGTTTGGGAAAGTAACAAAAAAAATGCCTATTGCAATTACAACCAAGTACATAGTTTTTAAATGTAACATTTTTTTCAATTTTGAGAGCTCGAAGTGTAGTGATGTGAAATTTTCACTCCCAACCACATATGCTTATTCCTCAATCACACATGCAACATGTTTCTTCTGAATTGGGCTTTCGGGCATATTTGATCTTGAGAAACATGTACAACACTAAACGCACATCCTAGCCCTAATTGAACTCTAATTAATGATCATAAAGTCATTATTACGTTTTGCCCATTTGTTCATAGGAAAATTGCAACAAATGTGAGATAAAGAAATACCCAACATTGTTACATCGTGCTAGCCTTCAACACCTACATAGTAGCACACCTTCAACCAACCTACAAATGTCAAGAAAAGAACACATTCAAATATTCACAAAAGGTTCGAAAACGAAATGGCAAAAAAGAAATGTTGGACACAATTGACAATTAAAAGAATGAATAACCTCCCCAAAAAACAAGTCATCATCCTCAACTAACTCTAGCTATATTGATGTTTTGATAAGGTTCAAATGAAAGAACACTTGTAACCAAAAAACACACATAATGTTGGTGTCGTACTTTGCCACAATTTGAACTACAAGTGTATCACCCATAAAATCACATATAATTTTCATAATTTTGAAATGGGGTTCAAGCATGATAACTAGCATGTTATGAGCCTTGGCTAGATTATAAACAAAAAAAACTCAAAAACATAGTCAAAATATGGATTACTTGTATCATCATCTTCAATTTGAATTCTTACAATTTTGAATCAAAATCCTCGTAAATTAGTGGTTGATTAAAAGCTTGAATCCTAAAAGCTTGAATCCTCCCCACTTGAGCTTTCACAATAATGCATAAGATGAAAACAAAAAAAAAACATTAAATAACAACCAAAAGCCTTAACTTTGGTTCAAAACACAAAGCTTAATAATAGGGAATAGGATATTGCAATGGCTTGAGCAACAGCCTAATCTAGAATACAAGACTTTGGATGACAAATGTACAACTTGTTGTTGTCCATAGCAAATGAAAATTCTGTTTTGATACTCCAATGTTTCTTGGAACAAGATGACCTACGAAGTAACATGGTTTCCACTAGAGTCCTCAACATCTTGACAAATAACCATACAATAGTACATGCTTCATTCAATTTCAACCAACCCATCTTGTAGTTTTTAATCCAAGTTATGGTTTCTTCCAATGATGATTTGAGCTTCTTTCAAGCTAACCTTTAAAAACCTCACACACCTTTTAATATTGTTAATAGCATTTTGGGTTGTTTTGGACATGGCATGGCTAAGGCAAGAACCAACAAATGGACATATTAATTAAAGAGTAGAACAAGAAACCACAAAATTCAAAGCAAAAGTTAAAGTATTTAAATTTGACCCTTTGTTTTTGACATATGCAATTACCTTGTCAAGCAAACCAAAGGAATCCAACAAGTTTTTTACTTTGTTTATCATGGTTGCACTTTCTATGTTACTGTCTTCAAAAATCCCAATAGTGACATGGATGGGTTGCCATGAACTATTGATGAAATTGACAACCATGGCAAATGTGTCATGGCCAACATGAGACATCCAAAAATCAATTGAACAAGTGCATGTAACACAAGATTGAAAGGCAAGGATGACATTTTTCTCCTTATTTTTAGCTACCATATAAAGGAACATTTCAATGGTTAATTAACATCAAGATGGAAATTGCATACAACCATAGTGCCACAAAACAAACCGCCTTAACCATGGATTTTCAACAAAAGAAAGAGATCAATAACCTTTTGCAATGTATAACACCAAATCCTTAAGGAATCCATGTCATGTAGGATCTAATTTACTATAAAGGGGTTGCCAAATAAGTGGGTGATTTGAGAAGGGGGAACATTCTTTCTCTTTTTTGTGCATTGTTCATCACTTTTGGGTTTTGCAATCCTTTGCAACATAAAGGCCCCCCATTTATTATACAAATTTGGATGCTCACAACAAACATGTTTTTTCAAAACATTAACCTATTGTTGATTGTCCAATTGTGAATGTTATGGACATTTTTAAGGAGTTTGCAAGGCAACATCTTGTTATTGGCCTCCTAATAAGTTAGGGTCATACCCCATGTTTTTATGATGTAAACCAAAGTGGCAAAAGTCTAATGATGTTTGGTTTAATAATACTTTGCCAATTAGTTGAAACCAACTTTGTTTGATTGTTGACACTAATTATGGCAATTCTTCAATTGAAATAAAAGTTTTTGTTGAATAAGATTAACAAGAGTGTTGGTATCACCTACATGTAAGAGGCTCTTGTTCCAAAATAGTATGGTGTGAATGACTAGCCATGTAGAGATTTGATCTCTTGTGGGAAGTAAATCCTTTTTATTTTCATTTTTGTTATGTTGCAAGCGTTTTGTTTTGGGATTTGAGTCTACCTTTTTTTGTTTTGCTCCAAGTGTGTTTATTTGTTTGTTATTTTGGATTCCATTTCATTTATGTTTATGCTTTGTTGTTTTGTTTCATGTTTTTTGCATTATATTTGGTTTGTCATTTTTGTAGGTACAATTAGATTGGCAAGCATTTGAAAGATCATGTTTTACAATGTGCATAATAAAAAGCAAGTTGAAAGGTGGTCAACTGCTTTGGTATGATAAGGCTTTTAGTGAGGAGAAAAGTGCATATGAGAAGTTAAAGGTAATTTTATTTTTGTAAATGTTTGGGTTTTGATTTTCATGATCCTTTTTTATTAGTTTTTGGTATGATACTTGTGTTTTGTAAGAGTTCAAATGTGGGAAAAATGATGTTGTTGGTGTTGTTCTTACTTTGGATGTTGCAATTCTTATGTGTGTGCAATTTGCTCATATTTTTTATTGTTATTCCCACTTCCACAAAAAAAAAGGTTCGTGGTTCATGTTTTTCACTCAAGGAAATCAATTATTGATTTTGATGATAGATTTTAGAATAAAATATTTGAAACCACACTTCCCAAGTATAAACATTGTTTGGATGCAATATGTAACTATTTACCATTGGGAGTTATAAATGTCAACACTACATTTTGGCATGTTTTGAACAACTTGTGGAATTTGTCTAATTACAATCAACTAATTTGTTGATTCCAAGATTGGTTTTCCTTTGGCACCAAAGGTGTCGAACAATTTACTTCAATTATTGTAGACAAGATTATGCTTGCAATAGTAATAATACGAATACTTGATTTTAAGATCTTCTAGATGACTTCAGAATTTACATGGCATTTTGCCAAACACTTTTGTAATAAGATTATGATTTCTACAACGTCATATTTTAGACATGGACTTTGAGTGAAAGCATAATCAAACGGATTGTAAAAATAACTTTTGACAATTAAATCATTTGACATTCACTTGTAAGCATGAAAGTAATTCAAAAAATAATATGAAACCTTGCATACTTTTATTGACCTCATAATTATGAATGTAAACTTAAAGTTTGAAAGAAATTGCATAAAAATGTATAAAAAGTATGTTTGAATACAATTATAAATGTGTTACAACATACTTCATTCCCAAAAATAAAATAACACATTTATAAATTACATGTTTTCATAAAGTCTATATACATTTAGATATGACATTTTTCAAATTTTTTATTTAATTATTTTTTAGTATACTTGCACTTACTTTTCTAAAATTTGACATTGTAAAAACATAGATTTCAACTTACTTTCATCTCATAATAACTTATTTAAATTTATTTAATATGTTTTAAAAAAATTCATTAAATAAAATCAAGGATCATAATAATTTCAATATTCTAACCCAATCAAATTACACATTTAATAATTTAATAATACAATTCACGATACTTTTCATTCCATTCATAAAAACATTGATTAGTCCAATTGATTGTGTTTCACCCTTTGAATTTCTTGAACTTTGTTCATCAAATTTTGATTTTTGGAGCTTCATATTTTGAAGATGGACTTTGAGTTATAAGAACTTGTTTGAATTGTGTTCATCAAATTTGACTTTTGTAGCTTTTGGACATGGACTTTCAACTTTTCTCATCAAATTTTTGTGCAAATTATTTTTTTACAACAACAAGCTTTGATCTTTGGATGTCTAAGGGAGCTTATGATGTCTTTGCATTAATGATCAATTTTTGAGTAGTGATTAACAACCAAAACATGTAACTAATGGTTTGTTTGAAGTAACATAAACTATTGGTTAAGCATTGGCTAGAAAGTCTAACACAATTGTTGGACAAATATGGTTTATGAAAAGAGATCATTGCCTATGTCAAAGATGAGGGGTCAAATTTCAAATGCAATGACTATTGCATTGAAAGTTGTTGTAAATTGTGAACCTCTTGGTTTAGAAAAGAACTTTCAGGGCACTTGCTTTGGGCATGCCTTTTCAAAAGCATGTCAATATGGCATTGTAGAGGAAAAGGTGTGTAAGGATTTGAAATATGTTTCTATCAAAGTCTACTAAGGCAAATCTACAAAAGTGCATCACTTGGCTTAAGAATTTTGGAAAGGGAAGGCAAGAATGGAATAAGGTTTGTTTTAAGATTAGCATTTGCCCCAAAAAATTGAACACTTTAGTGAAAATTAAGTAGTCTTTTTTATTTCATTATTATTTCAACAATTTACAAATTTTTAGGTTCTAAAAGATATAAGATAATTAATCTTTTATGTTATTGCTTGTGTTGCAAGTTTGTTAGTAAGGTTAATATGTTTCAAGAGGCCTTACAATTTGTTTTACCAATTATGTTTTGTTATAGCAAACAGACTATTGTGAAAGTCATTGGTCAAGTGCCTCCACCTTTAACTTGGCAAATTTCTTAGGTTATAGTGGATTGTCTTTTTCCAATTGCTTCTACTTGTGTTCTTAATTGGCTCTTTAGTGATGCTTTACATTCTTCTATTTCCATGAGTTTGAAATTGAAAGAAGAAAACAAAATGATTCCTTCATTTAAAAGCCTAATGGAAGATGATTCCATTATTTTGGATGAGTTATCCTTGTTAGCTTTTAACATTAAAAGGGAGGTAATCAATCTATTAAATTCTTTCATTCTTGAAGAAATATTAAAATAAAAAAACTCATAATATGATCTCTTTAATGTTAGACCCTAGGTTTAAGAATCTTCATATAGTATCCTCATTTGTTGGAAGGGAACAAGGTGTTGCTCTTGTTGAGGAATATGATAGAAAATCTTTGTATCCTATGTTGGTCAAATGTCATGACCATTTGCATCCTTTGGTAAGGTTAGATAGGAATTGTGTTGACTAAGATATTTTTGAGCAAATTGCAAGCACAAGTGAACTAGCAAAAAAGCTTGTGAAGAGGGAGTTGCTGGTTTTTAGGATATATCAATTGGATGTTAAGGACATCAAATGTCTTCTTCAATGGTGGCAGAAACATGAAGCAATGTTTCCCATAGTTGGATTTTTAGCCCAACAAATTTTGGGCATTGTTGGATCTCAAATTGAAAGAGAATGAATTTTTTTTTTGGTTGGAATATTTACCAACCTTAAGAGATGTCGTTTGTAGATTGAAAATTTAGAGAAGTTGTTATTTGTCAACAAAAATTGGCTTAATGATCCTAGAACAAGTTGTAAATCTCCATCTAACTTAGTGGAATTCCTTCAAAAGGGTGTAGATCTAGAAGAGGAGTTAAAAGAGTTTGAAAAGGATGAAATTGTTGAAGTGTAAAACTTTAATAAATAAAATATTA
>Ga0116231_10000474_pt1 | contig 69679 bp, 54 predicted proteins | sample S1TSphgellanicum_2_FD_89695 | JGI IMG/M metagenome (GOLD analysis project Ga0116231, IMG submission 89695) | Host-associated microbial communities from peat moss isolated from Minnesota, USA - S1T2_Fd - Sphagnum magellanicum MG | ecosystem: Host-associated > Plants > Peat moss > Unclassified...
ATCATATTAATTGATTTTGAATAATTTTTTGTTTAATCAAATGTACATTTTCTGAAAAAATATTCCAAAATAAAATAAAGTCAAACATATTTAAACCATGGTTTAGTTTAATTTAATTTAACAATAATTTAATTAACCTAACTTAATTTAACCATTATCAATTTTAGCCTAATTTAATTTAACCATAAATATTTTAGCATAATTTAATTTAACCATATTTATTTTATCCTAATTTAATTTAGCTTAATTTAGTTTAGCCACAATAAATATAGTCTAATTTAGTTTAGCCAGAACTATTATTACCTAACTTAATTTAGCCATAATTAGTTTTGCCTAACTTTATTTAGCCATATTTATTTTAGCCTAGTTTAATTTAGCATAATTTAGTTTAGCCATAATTAATATAGTTTAATTTAATTTAACCTAACTTGATTCAGCCATAATTAGTTTGGCCTAATTTAATGGAGCCATAGTTAATTTAAATTAATTTAATTTAACCATAATTGATTTAATCTAATAAATTTAGCCATGGTTAGTTTAACTTTTTTGTTTATTTAACTTAGGTTAGTTTAGGCTAGCCTAAGTTAACATGGGGTTAAGCTTAATACTAGAGGTACATAATACTATTATATATAACCTATATAGATATATTAAGTATAGTATTTAAATATGTATAAGTTTAGGCCATTTTTTTTATGACACGTGTCCATGTTGTACACATTTAGTTGCATGTTAGTTGCACACACAACCGTATGGCCCAAAAATTATACAATATCAAATTTGTAGTTGCAAACATGACCAAGATAGTTACAAATGACAACTAGTTGCATGCCAGTTGCATAGTGATTGGTTGCAAATGACAAGATTTCTAGTAGTGAATAAACATTAGCACTGATGACATAGATGATGATACACATAAGGAAGAAGAAAAATATGCAAAGGTGATTGAAGATTTCCTTCATTTGCCACAAGGGGATGATGAAGACAATCCAATTCAAATATTAGCATAGACAAAATTATACGATAGCAATGATGTCAGCACCCTGTCAACACTACTTTTGTCATTCAATTTGCAAGCCAAATATGGTTGGAATAACACAAGCATCGATGTTCTATTCAAGTGAGTGACAAGTTGAAATTTGTTGACCAAAGTTGCATCATTCTTATTGAAGATGCCTTCTAACTTAATTGCATGACTGGGCTTCTTTATGTGTAGGCTATTAAAGGATAAGATGTCACCTCTTAGAAACACCCTCCCTAGGTCCCATAGAGATGCAAAAAAGATTTTGACAATTGTTGGATTGTCATGTGAGTTCATCCACTCCTGCAAAAACCATTGTGTTTTGTTTAGGGGCAAGGTAGAAAAATTGGTGCATTATCCCAAGTGTGGGGAACCTTGATATAAGCAAGATCTTCAAGGAGCTAGCACACCCCAAAAGGTAAACATAAATTATCCAAGCATCAAAACTTGGAATTTGATGTTAATCTAGGTTCATAGTTCTATTTCTTTTATCAAGTTAAACAACTTGTATGTTGTAATTCCTTGAAGTCTTCTCCATTTTGGCAAACTCCAACTCTAAACCATTAAACTTTGTGTAACTTTTGGTGTATGTGTTAGATGATGCACTACATGACTATTATACCACAGATCAAACAACTTTTCCTTGTGAAGAGCAAAGCCATGTTTATGAATTAGCATGTTGCAAACAAGAATGAAAATGGAATGATGAGAGGTCTTACTAATTCGAAAACCTGGCAAATTGTGGAAGATCGATGGCCACAATTTAAAGAGGAGCCTAGGCATTTGAGGCTAGGTCTAGCAACAAATGGAGTCAACCCATACTCTTTACAACAATCAAAATATTTAGTGTGGCCAATTGTGGTGCTAAATTACAACTTACCACCTCATTTGACAATGAATAATGCATTTATGTGGCTCACACTTATCGTCCCCGGGAAAAGGCAGGTTCATAATATGGATATCTATTTACAACTACTCATTGATGAATTGCAACTTTTATGGATGTAAGGAGTTCTAGTGATTGATGTTTCAAAACCTACAATTGACCAATTACTGATTGTGAATGCCACTTTATTGTGGACACTTCATGACTACCCTAGGCTTGGGGTCATGTCAAGTATCTCTTCATCATGTACTTTTTGAGTTTTCTGCACAAAATGCATTTGTACCAACCCATTTTTGTAAATTGTATCTTTTTAGATACAAAAAGCAAAAAACCTATGAAAGTGTTATTGAGACAAATCCTTCAATACAAAGTGGCTGCAAATGCTAAGTTATTCAAAATGTCTTGTTGTCAATAGCATGTCATTACCTAGTGCACTTTCTTTTGCATTGTTGCAAGGATTCGTTATTGCTCAAGAAGTCCAAACAATGGTTGGAAATGTTAGAAAGTCATGTCTTGTTTATTGTCAATAGAATGTCATTACATAGTTGAATGTTGAATACAAAGGCAAGGGCAAGGGAATGAATATAATTGAATGTTGTTGTTGTTGGTCAAAAAGGTAGAATAAGAAAATAATTATTGTTCTGAGAAACTAAATGTTGCTGCTCCTTACTAATACTAAACAATGGTCTAGAAAAGGACTAACCTTTTTTTTCAAGAGATGTCAAATCTATGAACACTAGCTACTGCTATTGCTGGTATCTTAATTTGAATTGCTTACAATAGTCATAGGGTTGAATTTTTCAAAGGACAGTTTTATTGTCATTACCTTTGCAGTGTTGCAAGGATTATTTAGTTATTGCTATTAGTCAACTAAGTAAAATAAAATTTTGTATCTTGTTAGGGATACACTGTACTAGCCCATTACCAACCCATTATTATAAATTGTAAGCAAAATTTTATTAGAGTAGACTATTACAAGGTTTGAATGTTCTAAATTAATTAAGGTTGATGGTTTCTTCAAGTTTGAAAACCAAAAGGCATCATGCTTGCCCATGGTGCATGGAGCAACTCAATGCTCTATGGTCAATAGCATTGGGAAAGATGATCTATGGTCATTATAGGTGAGAGTTGCCATCTAACCAACCATTCCGAACCTCCTTGAAGATGTACTTTGACAACACAATGGAAAAAAGGTCAGCTTGTCGGAGATGCACAACATATGATTGGATGAATTTGTGGGTCACGACAGTTTGCATATTCTAGGAATGAACATGTTGTTAGCCTTGAACTCATAGCTTGAATATTGGAAAGAGTTACCCATCTAACATTTGTTTGATCTGATGCACATAATGAAGAATGTATGCCATTATCTTCTCCTCCATGTGCAAGGAGCCAAAGATACAAATTCCGAAAGGGATGACTTGGAGGTATCAAACACCAAGCATATGTTATAGCAATCAACAAAACATGGAGTTGTTCCCTACATCATGCTTAAGGTAGATTAAAATGTATTTTTCCATACAATGTAGTCCCCAAAAACACCTACTGGGTTTGGGGAAAATAGCTTGAGTCGGAAGGACAAATTCTCAAGCCTCAAATCACATGATTATAGTAATCTAATTCGTTTTATGCTTCCCATTGCCATACGTGGATTTGTAACAGAAGGGGTTTGTCAAGCTGTGTTTAAATTGGTTAGACTTTTTCATTGGGTTTGCTCCAAGAATGTGGACGTTAAGGATTTGGATCTCATGAGGACAGAACTTGCCATAGTGATGAATCTTTTGGAAATGCAAGTTTCAACTTCTTTTTTGATAGCCAAATCCATCTCATCTCTCACTTAGTTGAAGAGGTGGCCACAAGAGGCCTCGTTTCATATTGTTGGATGTTCCCCATAGAACAATATCTAAAGACCTTGAAGGGGTTTGTGAAACAAAACTCCTGACCAAAAGGGAGTATGGGTGAAGGCTATCTTGTGCAAAAGGCTATGGGAGTTTGCCACAACATTATTGGCGACATGGACAAGTATGCACCTTGGGTGTGGAAAGAGGAAAAAGATGAACGGAAAACAAGTTTGGACTATTGTTTTTTGACATTACATTTCTTGTGTCTTTTTCCTCTTTTTACCTGGATTTGTTGCATCATTTTTTATGTTCTAGTTGACTTTATAATGTTGTGTTTTGTATCCTAGATCTTTCCTTTCAACATATTAACTTGATTTCATTGTTTTTCTAGCCATTGTTTGGACTATGTATAAACTTTTGTTTCGGCACTAGGTACCACAATTTTCAAACTTCATAAACTACAATAGGGATGTTTTACCATATATGGATTTTGCTAATTTCATCTAAAGAAACCTATGAACTAGCCCATTGTTGTACACTATATCTTGTTGGTTACAAAAAGCAAACACCTATGGGCTATTGAGACAAACTCGTCAATACAAAATCCAAATAGTGGTTTGAAATGTTGAAATGTTCAAAATGTCTTGCCTACTACTACTCAAATGTCTTAATTTACCACCTAGCTGGAATTGAATTAGATCACTTAAGGCAGGCTATGAGCTTGCTAGTTAGAATCAAATTTCAGGTTTAGATCACACATGCAAACTATGTAGCAACTGCTACTTGAAATTCACTTTCAAGAATTAGAAGTGTATGGACCTAGCCAAAAACTAAAGGTTAAAATCAAATTCAAGAATACTATGAAGGTCATACACATGCTAGCTAGAATTATAGCTAGCTAGAATTCACATTCAAGAATCATTAAAATTATTTTGCATTCTATGTGTGAGTGGCTATAACGGAACTTTCATTATAGTTTTGAAGCACTTGTTAAATTTGTTGTTGATGTGTATGTTTGGTTTTAACCAACAGAGGAAGTTGTTGGCAAGGGGAGAAGGCAACTATTTCAAGATGGTTATGAAGATATAATCTACAAACAAGTCAATAACTATGTTATCCAACAATCCGTGTTAATGACAAAATGGACTAAAGAGGATGAAAGGCAAAACCAATTATACCTACATGTTGTTGAATTGTGGAACAAGGTTAGAAAATCATCCCAGGAACAACGTCCTGAGAAGCTGAAAGATCATGTTACATGGATTCATTAAAAAGTTGTTACAAGAAAGGAAAGTGGGGGATTTGTGTCTAAAAAAGAATATGACATTGTAGGTACTACATTAACATAGCTATTGATATGTAAGACATGTTGGACCAAAAACAAAATCAAGGATTTGACCTAGTGGTCTCTATTTCATTTGATCCAGTTGTAGGACATGGGCAGTGGTAGGGGTAGCAACAATGGTAGGGGGAACAATTCCAGTAATAATAATGTTAGCAAGGGCAGCAGAATAGGGGTAGCATTGAAGCAATGCAAAGGGAACAACTATTGTTGAATTCATTCTTGAAAAAATTGGCATTTTTGGGTTGTTTCAATCTTAACTCAAAATATGAGGTTTTGATTATATTATTTTCTTACTATCTTATGTGGACTTGTGACATTGTAGTTGGATGTAGCTTTGTTGCACAAAGCTACACTGCAATGTGATATGGGTGACAGTTTCGAATGCATCATGTTGATGAACGGTGAACCACATGTGATTCTTACATTGCTTATCAATTGAAAGAAGAGCCTAATGGCTCAGAGGTTGATTATGTTAGAATAATTAAGGAGATTTTGGAGGTGGATTTTAGAAGCTTCAAGACCTTATTATTAAAGGTGCAATGGTTTTGCAACAACGCTCAATTGGAAAATTGCTTGTTTTGCTCAATCGACACCTTCAAAATTTTTGGGGATGGCCGCATGAGTGACCAACCCTTTGTATTTTTGAATGAGATTGACTAAGTTTTTTTTGCGAAAGATAGACTTAACCCCAAAGGAAGTTTTGTTTTGCAAGACAATCCAAAATGTCATATAATCTTCGACAAGCTTTTGAAAGCTCCTAAGGCATGGACTAATGGCAGTGAAATGGTCAACCTTCTTATTGGTGATTGAGCCCCCAAATCCCCACCAACCAATGAAGGGCTTGAATGTGCGGAAAAGGAAGAAGATGTCAATGATGACGCCTTAGAGGATGAGGATGAAAGGGTAACATGAAGGGCATTAACATTGAATCGAAATGAAATTGAAGATCTAATGCAGGATGAACATGAAGATTATGATGATGAACAAGTTCAAAGAACAAGGTATGTGCCTAATGTGCATTGTGGTTTAATGGTGTTTAAAAATCAACTGTCCATTTTTTTGTTAAGTTAAACTGTTTTTCGCTTGCTCTATGACAAGGTCTTTAGATACATTTTATTGAGTAATGAGATGATGAGGTGCAAGATGTAAGTCTACACCTTTGTGTGTGTTTGATACTGAAAAAAAACAAATATTGGGTTACAACCAAGCCCAGTTGAACTTCCTAGGATTTGCCAAGGATGTGGGAGTTTATTTTGGCACTGTGGCAAGACTTACAATCAACAAAAATAACCATTTGGGGATTTTTGAACTTGGGCTCCATCCAAAGTCTTGTGGGCTATGGTGTGCTCTAGCTGGTTCTTAATGGAAAAATTATAGCACCACCATATTGCCTATTGAGCAAGAAAGCAAGAAACTTGAAAGAAATTGCTCACATATATGTTGTGCAGCAGCAACAATAGCTGCTTTTCTTCTTGTTTTTGTTTTAAACCTTAACCTAAAGGCTAATCCACCAACTATGAAATTCATATTCATCATCTTTTTTATTCTCTTGTGCTTGCAATGATCAATTGCAATTAGGCACTTACAACTTTCTAGGCTGATTTGTAATAATGGGTGGTTGTTTTTTTTGTTTTTTGTAGTTTTCTTTCTAGGTTGAGTATGCATAATTACGTCATAGTTCAATGAAAAAAACATTATTAACCACATTTAGCCATGTGGAATTTCCCCTCCTTCATATACAGGTTGTAATTAATATTTCAACAACATATTTAATGTTTGTTGATTAATTAATTAATTATGAAATTGATGCCAAAATTGTTATTCTTCTTTTGATGGTTTGCTTTGAACAACTGAACCTTACTACTGCTAATGCATCTATTGTTGTTGCAACAATTGATGTTGGTGAGGGTTTTTTAAAATATATGTTTGGTGTGGGGGCTTTAATTGAGGAATTTTCATGTGTGTTCAATTTTGCAAGGGTGTTGACAACTTTAAAATGTTGTTGCTTATAGGTGGAGAACATGGATTGAATCATCACGGTGGTGATAAATTGGCTTGATGACCCATGCCACAATTGCAAACCATATGCAAATTTGAAGGAATACTTAAAAGAGGAAGATTCTTTGGTAGAGGAGAATTATGACTTGCTTGAAGAAACTGACTTTTTTGAACAATTGCAAGTTGATAATGATTAATTTTGTGGTTTATTTTGTGGTTGGGGCAGGAAACTTGTGCTACAATTGGACAAAGTTCATAGATTTATGAAGAATTGGGGTTCAATTCCCTCGCGAGTTACTTTGTTGGTTTTACCCATAAGGCAAAGACTACGCATTTGTGTAGGATTTGGACTTGGGGATAAAATTTTGGCTCATTTCATTCATTGGCCAATGTGGAGATAACAAGTGTTCACAAAATGAAAATTTTCACATGGATTTAATTTTCCATGTTTGGGTGGATGTAACCTTAGTACATTAGGTTTTCAATAGAACCCTAAAATAGTGTTGGGAGCAACCCAACTACTGCCCCTTTTACCATAGCTTCAACAGTTTTGAAAGATGACATGTTCTGATGGACTTTTTTTAGTTTTGGTGGATTTTTTGTCTTTTTTTTTTGTCACCAAATTGCTAGAGGATTTTCCTTGAACTCTTTCATCTATATATTAGCTTTCTATGAATGAAAATAGTGGTGGTGGTGATGCACCTTTGCTCAGGTGGGGATTTAGATTTGTGTTTGATTTTTTTTGGTATGGACTTCAGTGTGCCTAAAGAAGGAGAATTGTGTGTAGAAGTGGTTTTCTGTCTTTGGCCTTATTACGAATTTTTATTAAGGAAAGAGAAGAAAAAAGGAAGGGACTTCTTTATTGCCAAAACCTTATTGCATCTTAGAGGTTTTGGTGTCTTGTCTTTATGGTTGTCTTTTGATTTTGGGGCTTGCTTTGTTTTGGATTATGTTTGTGGGAGAGTGTCATCTCCTTTTATGAGACGTTTTATGTTTATTTTGTTGCATGGTGGAGGAAGTATTGATGTGTGAATCCTTTTGTTCTCATGAATATAGGGGTTGTTGCATGGTCTTCAATTTTATTACAGAACCCGGTGAAGAAAAGGAAGAGGATGATGTAGGGGTTCGTGATGTAGTACTTGTCATAGATGTTGAAGGAAACATTGGCCAAGTATATATACATATGCAATAGCTTGGAATTCCATGACTTATCACATTAGGAAACAAACAACCTCAAGCCAATGCAAATTCCATCTATTCTGGAAAAAGACATGGAATGAATGAAAGAAAGAAGAGTAGAGGATGGTGGTAGAAGCTGGACTTTTGGTCCCTGTTTTATGGCAGATAGAAGGTTTCAAGATTTGGGAAGGACTAGTGATGTAAGAAAGGTTGAACATGCCAATGGTAACATGGCTTTTGATTCTCTATATATGGAGCAATATGTTTTAAGAATAGCTGAACCTCAGCTTTTTGGGAGCAAGAACAACCATACTAGAAGAATGGATGATTATCTACCAGAGGTTAATGACAATCAAGAACTATTGAATACTACTAAAGTTTGCAACAATGATTAGGAACACCCCAATGGTGCAGATCGAACTTCTTTGAGGCATACCATTGCAGGCAATGTGTTGGAAAATGCCACTTGTAGTGTGTTTGGAAACACAAGGGGTAATTCTAGGAGTTTTGCTTGTAAGAAGAAGAATTGCACACTAGTGGTGGTAGGTAGTTTGTCTTGTGGGACTTGTTTTCTCCGAATTGGCTTTTAAAATAGCAATCGAGGAAGGACTGTGGGAGGCAACGAAATGAATAGACACACTATAGGCATTTCAGGATGCACAAATGCTTTTGATGTGGTGGCATCTACCTCGTCGTTTGTAGTGGCATCAGCACGAAGTTTTGAATTGTTGATTGTGGCCGGTGGACTTGAAAAACTTGTAACACATAAAACAACTTCTTTCAAAGAGACCCTTGATTTGATGCATGAAACCCATAGAGGCAGTTGCCTGGGGAAATCTATGGTGACCATTTCTAATGTAAGTACAAGTTTTCAAAAAAACACTTGAGGTGGAGGAGGTGGAGTGGCATTGGTGGAAGCAAGATCAATTCAATGTTCTTGTAGACCTTTTGCATAGACTATGGATATATCTATTGTATATGTAATGTAGCACGACCACTGTGGGTCCCAGAGAACAACATCAAGTGGGTCTCTTCTGGATGCCAATGAAGAAAGTTCTAGTAATACCCTTCTCTGCTCTCCTTTCTTTCTCTTGTTGTTCTAAGTGTAAAAAACACATCCCTAAGTCTTCAAAAGAAAGTCCTCCGAGGTCCTCCAAAGTCCTGGAAACTAAACTTTTGATACTGTTGGCGGGGTTTTTTTTTCTAAAGTGCGGATCCTTTGTCATCTTTACAAGTAATCGAAAGGAAATGAGAATGTGCACTTCCTAGTCCTCAAAGTTTATGACAACAATTGTTGTTTTTTGTTGTTCTCCTATTTTTCCTCCTTGCAAAGTTGTTATTTTGGGAGTGTTTGTGAGGTCGTGTTGGGGGTTGAGGATGTGAAAATTGTTTGCAAAATTTTTGTTGTTATTGTTGTTGTGGTTGGAAAATTCAATTAGAAATCAACAAGATCAATGACATGGGATTGGTTGTTTTTTTTATGGGGTGGGTGGCAAGGGAATGGCCAAGTATTCTGTGTTAGTGGTGATCTTTGCATGTTTTATAATGCACAAAAGGCAACAACAGGTAATGTGGATTTTGTTTTTGTGAAGTCATCATCGTTGATGTTCTTTTTTCTATGTCTTTTTATTTTGGAGACTCTTTCTCTTTCCCAACTCTTTTGGACAAGTGTAAGCAACATGTTGATGGAAGATGATGCAACTTTGCTTTCCAAGTAACCATTGATTGATTTTGAAAGGGGATCAAATTTCGATTTTGGGTTGAAATCACGAAGAATGTTTTCTGGGTAATGTAGCAAATGATCCTTCCACAATAGAGGTTGTTTACAATAATTACTAACTTGAATACCACGTAGCAACATACAAAAAACCTATTGTAAACTGTCTATCTGTATATGTTTGGTAATGAACTAAACATTTGTTGCTCCTAGTTGCTTACTGAGAAATCTCAACCAAATTTGTGAAGTTTAGAATGTCTCACAAACAATTTATTCCAAAATATTGTGGGGATTTATTTGTTTATTTATTTATTTTTGGGGGCGTTGTTTTTGTTGTTGTAAATAACATTATGGATTGGACTTGTCATGGGATCGGGGGCAAGGTTTATTATTCCTAATAGATTTGGAATGGCCACAAAAAAGACCATGCGTGTTTTTTTTTCATGATTTAATTTGGAGGAAAAACCCTTTTGCTCATTTTTAGCAATTCAAAGAAAACCCTTTTGCTTGTTTTTTTAATAATTTGGAGGAAAATCCTTTTACAATCTTGAAAAGCTTGCAATGTTAGTTGGTTGCAACAAAATGTATTTTGGTTCATTTTTATTATGGGTGGGAAAATTTTCTTCCTTTTGTAAACATGCGTTTTCCATGCTAGAAGTAGCCCTAGGTCTTCACACCAATTGTGGTTCCTCTTTTTGGCTGTCACGCCTCCTTGGTCATCTTGGTAATTGTCCCTCCCTTCCCATCAAAACCCAACAAATGCAATTCTCATGAGCATATCTTATTTGCTTCCTTTCTTTTGTTGACATTGTTCATTAATTGATCAAATGGAATTGTTGGTTTTGTGTGTCATCTTTATTTTCACTTCCTTTTTCTTTTGGCAATTGCAGCTAAATCCAACAATAGAATTGTTTATTTGTTTGTTTGTTTGTGGGCATGTTTCTTTTTACTTCATTTTGTTTTGGCACTACCATTTTTACTGATTAGATTCTTGGATATATTTGAGTACTACTTGCTTGCTTGATTATAACCCATTGAAGTCTTGATTTATTATGCTTGCCCTTTTGATGGAATTTGGAAATCTACAAGGGAGTACCTTGCACTAACTAGGAGTTGTTTAGATGGAGTAGAAATGCTTGCTTGTGGGCTTGCAACACATTTTGTTCTTTTTGAGGTTTTTACTCATCTCCAATGCTTCCTCGAGTGAAATCACATTACAAATTTCCTACACATGGCATGTACATGTACATGATAGTCCATTTTGGTATAAACCGGTGTTGGGCAACTACCAAGGTTTCCTACCTGATATATAGATTGGAGGGTGAAAGCACATTAGGGGGGGGGCCACTTTGGGCACTTTCACAACATGTATGTAAAGTATATTATTACAAAACATATCGCATTTAATTTTGGGTTTCACTTTTGGTGTTTGGGCTTAATATTTTGATTTTCACAAAGTTAATGATATTTAATATTATTTGATTTTTTTTTGTAAAAGCTAAAATTCAAGGAATATTGAATATATTTATGGTATATATAGTATAATAGAGCATGTTTTTATTTTTGAAGTGCATTAGGTTTGGGTTTGAATTAATGAGCCAAAAAATGTCTAAAATGAAAAATTTAAAAACTACCCACGTCACATATCTTGTCATCTTCCATTTGAAAGTGATAGTTTGTCAAAATGTTAATTTACCACATACTTATGGTCATAACCCCCAAAAAATCCATTTGTGATACGATAATTATCAAACTCTTCACATAGTTCACAAACTTATCCCAATCATACAAAATCACAATGTTTAATAGATATTACAAATTTCATAAAGATTCAAAATCATTTCAATCATTTTTTGAATATATTTGCAGTTTTTAATACATAGTGACGTACATTTTTTTGCCATAAATATACTTTGGAACTTCACAATATAAGTTAGAAAAATGAATTTTCTTTTCGATTGAATTCTTTGTGTTATAATCTACCATATTATGTAAATTTTTTGGAAAAATATGCTCCAATATTACCATGGTTGAAGTTCAAACATGGACACCCCTAGGAAATAGTACAATGTGACAACATTTTTGACCCCTCCATAGTGTGCTTTCACCTTGGAGGGTATTGCTCATGGTATGAAAAAATTGACCAAATTGATATGACTTGAAGCAATGCCAGTCTCATATTAATACTTGCCTAATAATGACTTGAGGTAATACTAATTTTATATTAGGGTTACATTGATCTCAATATTTTGTCTATATCTACCACATACTAACGAAAAATTAGCCTTATCCATATTTCAATATTAGGATTAGGCTATTAGCAAGGGTTTTTTAAAGGTCCAATACCAATTCCAATTGGTATGTTTGAAAGTTGATACCCACCTAACATTGGTACAAACCTTGCAAATGAGTCTATTGCTTTCTTTTGGAAATGAGGAATGGGATGGTAGAGGTTACCAAAGCTTGAGAATCGCTATATGAATTGACAATAAAAGACTTAATTGCAATAGAAAACACTTTGAATGAGTTTAGCAACCTAATAATTATTCCTAAAGAAAAAACATTTTCCACAAGTGCACAATTTTTCCATTTAAAAAGGTTTAGGGTTTAAACCCTAAACCCTAAATGTCTAGGGGACACTACATTAATAATCAAACAGGTTGAGGAAGTATTTTTCCCCATCTCGAGCAAATGATGAAATAGGTTGACTTACACATCATTTTATTTTTTGTAGAACTGATGCAATTAATCAAATCTTCAACAAAAACAATGTGGAAGACATATTAACAGCTCTTGTATGTGCAAATTCTTAAGAGTTTGACTCTTCGTGTTGCTCTTATGCTTTCAATTTTTTTTCCCACCCCCTATTTGTTGTCGTTATTTTTTCCACATATCTATTTATTGCATTTGAATAAAGGACTTTTTTAGGAGTAATGGATGTTGGCACTGATTGTTACAAGAGGCAAAATTTTGAGGAATCTGGTGAAGATTGGGCAAAAGATTTGATCAAAATCTTCAAATGGTCATCCTCGATGGGTCTGAAAATAATAGTTGTCTTAGTAATAATGATAATGAGAAAATCACATCACATGTAATAATAGTGCTAGCTTCAATTCCTTGTGTGTTATAGTAAGCAACATCTACTTTACAGTCCTTAACAAAACTACATGCTCATTATTATAGTCATCTTCTTATTTACTCTAAAATGTATTTTTTAAAAACCTTTTGAAAAAAAAATTGGAGAGGAAAAAAAAAGAGTGTGAAATTGTTGTTAGATTATCTCTTTTCTTTTTTGGATCTTGTGAAATTTTAATTTTTTTGGCACAAGGACAAAATTGGATGATTTTTTTTGGGTGTGCTTTGTTTACTTATGATGGATCTACTTACATGACTAATGTTTTTTTAGTTGTGAATCTTACAGATTTGGGAAGCACACAACAAGATGTTGCAGGAGTGCTTGTGCACTAAATACTAGCTCACAATCAATGCTTAATGTGGCACAATTTCAAAGGATTTGTGTAGAGTATGTTTCACATCTCTCTCTCTCTCTCTCTCAACCAGATGAGAACCAACCGTGGACTGGCAGTTTCCTCTTTGTCGAGCAAAGAACTTCAATTCCAAATCATTCATAAAAATACATACAAGGAAAATATGGAATTTGAACCTGAAACCTTTAACATTTGCTCTCCATATTCTCAACTATTTCCAACAAATACACACTATTTTGGATGTGGTAGATATCAGTGTAATGCTCTTATTAGAATCAGCTACAGATACTTGTCAGTTATCAACCCAAGTATATACTCCATTACTTGATGAGGGTGAAAAAAAACCCGGTTTTGACATAGAACCTTGATTCTCAAAATATTTGAAATTTTCAAAAAAATCACACACAATCGGTTCTTTGATGTTCTTGAAACAACTGGAACCAGAGGTTCTTTGATCCCGAAATTTTTAAGCAACCAAATCCTCATGTGGGTTATTTCAAAAATCAAATAACCACACTTGTAACACTGGTAGATATCAATAGATGCGTGCACATAGTGCACATTGGGTATTCCAGAGCTTTGGCACTCTATAAAACTTGGGTGAAAATAATTTGCCATACTTATTATACAAAAGAGCCATTTGTTTTGCACACATACATACCCACCTTCTAAATAGTGTTGATATGTTTGTTGTATGTTTGGCAAGTCCTATAAACTTCATTTCCTATTGCTTTCCATGGTACAAAAGAGAGGTTGTAACTTCACCCTTAATATTCTCAGGCTCTCAAACAATACATTGATTTTTTGACCTTGCAATGTGTTGAGGCAAGTTGCAAAAATGTCTCGTGACATCGATTTGCTCCTTTCACAAAAGAACCATCAGGTATGTGACTGTTGTGCATATCTATGATGTTGCATGTCTTCATGTAAATATTGCATGTCTAATTTTACTTCCTTATCCTTCTCGTGCATCTTTTTGGTCAAATATTGGGCACGTGATATTTGGCGCATCCGTGTCACTACCCTTGATGTGTCAATCAACAACTTTTGTCTCTGCATTCACAAAGATACAACACATTGTCCTACCCATGCTTTAAGAAGATACAAAGATACGTATATTTTCCCATGCATTGTTTGGTTTTCGACATTGGTTAGGTCATAGAACAATCATCTACAATCACCTCATTCCTAAATGCACATTAGGACCCAATCCCTTTCTTGCGTTTCTCTCATTCTTAAGGTTTAGGGTTTGGGGTCTTTCATCTCCATCATGATTGGGTGTGTTCAGGGAGGCAAATTTAGAATCACTAACCTTTTCTTGCATAGCTCGAACATCTTGGCGCTTTCTCTCTTCTTCTTGTTTACCCCATTCCTTGGCTTGGAAAAGTGCCTCACGAAGTTGGGCAATTGACATCTCCTCCAAGCACCCATGATTCCCAGTTGAGTAGATGTCAAACTTGGGAATCCTATAGCAAGACTCTTTCTCCAAAAACTAACATCACAACATGCCCACACAAAAACAACACAAAGACACACAAAATTATGATTCAACTAATCCAAAACCAAAGTAATACCATCTTGCCAAAATAATGCCATCTTGCCCAAAAGCCCGATAGGAGGTCCTTGCCCATCTCAACAATTTACAAGGTGTAATAGGCATTGCCTCTTCTAGATGTGCATTATGGTCACGAGCATTTATCAATTGGAAGTCATTTAACCTTGTATGCACCAACATAGTATTCTTACAAGGGTAAATTTCATTTCACTTTAGGTACTGGAATCACATACGTGAAGCTGGCGAACGAGCTCCTGTTTACACTGAAACTCACGAGCAATTTCCAAAGCATGAATTGCCAACCTATCCTCTGATTCAGCATTCATTTCACGCACTTTCTCCTTGTTTGCATTCCACATCTTGTTCTTCACAACCTGCTGAATTGCAAGTTGGTCCTCTGCTCAGATAAGTCTTCAATCACTTTCAAATATGTATGGAAAATAGAAACAAACAAGCAACCAAAGAAAAATACCCATTGTTTGAGCTTCCTCCAACTGCAATTCATGTCCAAAAACAAAACTGAGTTTTGTTCACCCAAATTAGCTGCTTTATGTGGCATGCTGGGTCTCTCATTCTGTTGCAGGGAAAAAAGAGATGAGGTTGGTGAGAGACAAATGGGACAGGTGTTGGCGAACCTTCACTTCTTTGGCCTCCTCTTTGATTAGGTGATGTCTAAATCTGTTGGCAAAGTGTATGTTCTTTAACAAACTTTCAAATTCCTGATGGGTCTTTTCCTTCTCCTCCTTCACAATTGATGCTGCTGCCCAATTCATGCATAGCTACAAGATAAACCCCATCTCCCATTAAACAACCACAAAAACATGAGAGGCGCAACTATGGAAGCCACCACCAATCCACAAAATGTGTAGTGTCCATGTCAGTGAAAAGTGTAAACCAGTGCAAATTGTTGTAGTTCCCATTGGCAATAGCAGAAGAATGAAAAAATCACTACGGACAAGCACAAGTGAAGGAGTTAACATGGAATTATAGTTTGGTTTAGGTCTGCACAGAGTGGATAATCCTATTATCGTAAATGGGTTTAGGACTATGCTTAACACTTAACCTGCAACTAGTGCAATTTGATTTCACTGCTTTGGAAAGTAACTGTGCTTCATACCATGACAAAGGCTAAGGCTTCAATTGGCCCTGGCCAGAAAATACCTTACATGCTTCTTCTTGGCATCCCTTGCTGCTTGGTCACTGGCATTCACAGTAGCCCTTTTGAACTCAATGTCGAGAGCTCTCTCAATCTCATCCTGAACTCGCAATTCCTCCTGTTGTGGCACTACCCCACAAAACTTAAAACCACAATGATTTTGAGATTATGGGGAGTTATATATATGATTCAATAGAAGCTCAATGGGTGGTTCCAATACTCATCGCCTATTGAATGATTTGTGTAACATGTAGCACTTATCTAGTCCAAAAAGTGAAACAACATACCTCATATATCTTGAGATGGGAGGCATCACGAAGTTCCAACTCCAAGTTTTCTATCTTTTGCTTGTCAGAATCAATTTGCTTCTGGAACCTTGAATGCTCCCGTAGCACTGTTGCCGCTGTAAGTTTGACCTACAAGCTAAACTCTTGCTTATGAAAATAATAATAATAATTATTATTATTATATGACTGTAGATTTAACAAGTAGACATTGTTAGTCTGATCACATGTGCATTAGAGCAGTACAAGTTGTATCAGTTCCATGATGGTCAGTTTCACAACCAAACCAGCCTACAATCTTGACAACTAAACTTGCAAAGTTTTGGACCTAGATGTACCAGTGTCAAGTACCTGTCCCTGAACTAGTGGATATGAATATTTGTAAGTACCATTTGAGGGAAATTGTGACAAGCTTCTTCAATTTCACACCCCCAAAATATGTTCCAAAAGTTTCATGGACAACTTTTGCTTATCTCATATACATGGATTGTTTAAGAGGGATTAAGTAGCATGTGCTGTTTGTTAATTTAATGGCTCTTGATACCTGAACCTGTACATCGGGGATCAAAATCGTATTGGATGTTCAGGTGGGCACACTGGACTACAACCCAACTGCACCAGGATTTATAATAAATTACCTCAATATCAGGTATTTTTAGGGGTGGCAAACGCTTGGTTACAATATACTCATTCTCTGCTGCAAGTTTGGCCTCAACCTGTCACCACCCAAAATACTCAATCACCAATTTTACTTCCATCAAAAACTAGCACATTCAATGCTTTTGAAGAAACTACTTGACAAAATCTTTGGACATGGTGATGATGATGATGATAAATTTGATTTCAATCATTCTAAATCATCAAAACATAGTGCAAAATAAGTTCTAGTGCACCATATTATTGGTCAATAATCATAAATTTCACAGCAGGTTTCCATGGTCATGAAAGTCAATAGGATGTGAAACAACCTCTTCTCGGATGGTTTCCAAGTTTGTTGGTCGTTCCAAAGTCCGAAGACGAAAGGGTTGATACCTAGGGTCTGAATATTTCTCCTTCAGTAACTTTCGGTTCAGCTTGAAGACAGCTGAAATGCGCTTCATCTCAAGTGTCCGTCCTCTGTCCCAATCTGGAGCTGGCTTTGCTTTGTACACAAACTGACACAATCAATCACATTCAAAACCTCATCAAACTTGAGGTAGTGTGCAAACCACAAGCCTAGTAGGTATGCACAAATCCACACTTGAACAATAACTTTCCATAGAACAATACTCAACATTGCCGCATTTTAGTCCCAGACCACGTAACTGGTTCTGGCTCCTCTTGAGTGGGATGAGTGTAATTGCTGACTGACAAATTGAAAGGTATGACAGTTGTGGGTGGTGGAATGTATCTTGATGTTGGGTCTGGTGCATACACAATTTCCGCCAATCTGCATTCCAATGGTGATAGTAAGTGATTCAACATTCCAATGGGCATAATTTCAGTCTACCATCAGGTCCACTGCCTTATGACCTAAACTGAAATGGCATAAGAATGGGTTAGTAGGATACAGATCATACCACTTTGAGCTGCAAATAAAGTTGACATGCCTAGGGATTAGGCAAGTGAATTGTGGCAAAACTATTTGGTGAGACATGATGTTGGCAGCACAACTACATACTACAGCATTCTGTTTGTTTTGTGGCTGATCTTATACTTTGTTCCACCAGTCAATTGGGCATCCCAATCCAAACGGGATTTTCAAATTACTTAGGTACATCAGCATTCTAAATTCCAAGATTAAGTAAGAAAAGGTTGAGCTTCAAACATAGCCTACCTTTCAGCATATGGTCCAGCATCTGGGGCAAAAAGAGCAACGCCTCTCAAGAGATCATTGACAAACTGGATTCCCCACAGATCATGGAAAAAAGAAAAATTATATATGTATAAGTTCATGCCAGGCAGCACAAAAAGAAAATGGAATGGATGACTAATAAATGAAGACTCAAGAGTAAAGTGACTGTTAAGACAGTGCACAAACAAAGAGAGTAATAAACTCACACACTTGGAGTTTGTGTAGTGGCACAAGCCAGTCACCATGAAAAATAAAAATATGTAAGTAGCTTAATAAGGAGATATATATGCACTGAGCTTGCATCATCAACACAATGTTGGCATGATCATGTGCATCAATCCACAATTGAAGAAACAATGCTCGGAGTAATAGAATATATAGACTCCGCATTTACCTCACTGTCATAAATGAGCAGCCAATCTTCCTTGGCATATTGGAGAGTCGGTTCTTCAAGGAACATTGCTTGAATGAATGGCAATATCTTATTGGGTGATTGGCTCCCGCATAATCGTCTGTCAAGCATAAAGATGTCTATGTTTGTGACTATACTTATTAGCACCCATTCATTCATTGTGTAAGTTTTCCTAAGTTGATGAGTCTTTGCAAAACTACCCATTAACTGAAAAGATTTTAGAACTTGAACCAGCATTATTTTGGAACAGAAAATTTTACTTGAATTCACGCCAACCAAGTTCATCAAGCCGGATAATGGCCAAGTAAGCCAATACTTTGTAAAGGAGCATGTCTTCCAGGCTTACAACATGGCTCTTTACACTATACATCCTCTTCACTACTAAATCTACAAGCCTCCGATACCTACAGTACCCAAACAACACCTGTTCCCCATGCCCAAACTACAAGATAAAGAAACCCTAATTTTTTTTGTCAAGAGCTTGTGGCACTTGCACTCATTATATTTATTGTTGGGTGCTTGCACGTTTGCACTCACTACATGTGTGTTTAGTGCTTTGCACTGGCATTCATTATACGTTGTTTGGTGCTTGCACTTGCCCCTCACGCAAATGTAATATGTGCCATTGCCTAATGTCAAATTGCCATTTGAATGTAATATATGCCACAATAGTCACCACGTATTTTACATTGTAATGGATGAAACCACAAAGTTTACTTCACAAATATGTCATGAGCTGATGCTTTTTGTGTGAGAAGAACCACATTCTCTTGCAGTGAGAGGAAGGATGGATCATCGTATGGTAGTAGTACCTGTTTCACAAAAATGATGTCATAAGGATGCACCACATTGTAAAGAGGAAGAAATACATCAGCATAAGCATCCGGGGTTTCTCCAGGTGCAGCTCGTCTATCATAGCTTCCAATCACCTTTTTGCAAGCCTCCAGAAGCTCCCAAGGTGAAAAGCTTCGACCTTTGGCTCTCCAATGCTTAGCATGAACAGCCGCATCATTGGACGCACATATGTCACATGGTGAGACTTTGATGGTACTTTTCCTCCACATGGCTGGAGTGCTGCTCTTCCTGTGCTTCATTCTTGTGGTAGGTCCATACCTTCCTTTCTCTCCTGTGTCTTTTACCAAATGATGTGAGCATATCGAGTAACCTGCATGTCCCTTCCTCCCCATTATGATAATTTCCTCTCTTTTGCTGCCCCTCCCCCCCTCCCTCTGCACGTCTTCTCTCTGATCACCAACTACTAGTGATCAGTCAACTGAAAATACCACAACACCAGAGCCACTTTCAAGAGATTGCATGATGCAAATGTACACCAAAATGTGCATATCACAAATATGCACAAATATCACAAATCTTAAGCTGAACACATAAAAAGCTTGAACTTGGAGACAATTATCACTGCCAGTGGGCATTGAAGATCCATTCCTTTGAAAATGGAATACAGATCAGGCATTTTGCACACCAAAATGTGCAACCCAATATCAAAAATCTTAAGCTAAACGTGTAAAAAGCTTGACAATTATCACCAAAAGTGAGCATGAAGTCTATCCCCTCCTTTCAAAATGGAATACAAATCAGGCATTTTGCATGGCAAAATAAAAGAGTTGCTTCTGCATATCAAGACAATTTTCTTTGCTCCTCTTCCTCCCATGCAAAAAAGTCCTCAAGCTTCTTCTACCCACATTTGTGACAAAAAAATTTGGACACACATGTGGATCACAGAAACAACAAAAATTCAAGGGAAAAATCAATCATCCACAATTGTGACTTGAATTCTGGAGTGTGTTACATTCTAATATTCACTTTCAGAAGATTATCATGAACCAACCCATTCACCTACATTTCCATGATTGAGTGGGGGAAGGGGGGGGGGGAAATCCCATCCAAGTCCCTCCCAAGAGATGAAAGTGAGAGACACAACACACACAAAACACACACACACACACACACACACACAATTTTGAGTGTCTGAAATTCAGGGAAGCTCAAAAACTGTCCCTCTTACGAGATCTTTGAAATTGTGTTTTCACTTGTTTAGAATGGTGGGTACGTAAGTAACTTACCAACACTAACTACCTGCAGGCTTTTTGGCTGTAGTGTACACACTTGGAGTGTACATCTTCTTCACTTGGAGGGTACATCCCCTTCTCCATATGGGTCGTGCTGTTTTGTACCACTTCATTCATAACTTCAAAGTACCCAACCTGATTCTTTCCTATAGTTTTCATTTATATTTTTTATTTTAGAATTTTTTTTTTCTAGGGGACTTTTTTTGATTTTTTTTGAAATTAAAAACATCATCAGATTTAGTAAGCCGAATTTTTTTAATGCTCCAGAGTAGGAAGGGAGACTTGCCTGGGATATTGTTGTTAGAAGATGTAGGTTCAACTAATTAATGGTAAAGACACAAACTACACATAATAATCTGATGTTTCAATGACTCACCACTCTTTGTGTCTGTTTTAGAGCTTGGGCTAGCCCCTTACCATTGCATCAGGTAAGCCTGTAGGTGAGCCCAGTACACAATGATCCGAGGCACACCCATTCTCTTAAATAAAGGATTTTGCTTAACCTTTTTGAAAAAAGAGGATTATGTTCATGAAAAAAGAAAGATTATGTTGGATTATCATCCCTAACAAGGACATTCCAATATTATGTCAAACTTGGGGACAGGACACAAGGACATATCATTAACAATGACTTTGGATGAGACTTATGCAATTCAAAAACGAATCCTCCAAAGTGGCATAATATTCTCTCAAAATCCTTCATGAGGCACCATGTAATATAGGTTTAAAGCTGAAACTACCATATCAATTTATGCTGCAAAGAACATAGTTTGAGGGCTTAATAAGCCTTTGCATCTCCTCCCCAGAAAAGCGCATGCACTTTGCATAAAAAACCTACATCAACGTATGTTCTTTTACAAGTAGATATAGGTAGGTCTCTTGTGGTTTTCTGAATGGCATTGCAATGACTTGTTAGCAATTTGGCTTGCGAGAGGTACTACTACAAATTGATACATTGCTAAAAAGAAAAGGCAAATGTATGCAAGAGGCTACACAAAGACTGTACCAGCAACCCATTAGTATCTAGACAAAGAGGGCAGCCATAGAGGGATACATACATGGGCGGTCGTCAGAAGGTACAGTTACTTGCTAAAGAACCAGAAGCAGCCCCTGCCAAAAGTAAAAGAGAATTACAGATGACCAAACTCATTTTCCCACCATTGATTTGCTGTCAGGAGAACACTTAAGGTGACAGAAAGCTGTACAAATCATCTCTGCTGGAAACATCATGACAAAATTCTCTTAAGTTTTTATTGTGTGCTCGCAAGAAAAGAAATTGATCCCGTTCATGATGTCTATGATCTATAAATGGAAACTTGGCACCCTTCCAACAACAAGCTTGGCAGCCTAATATTGCAGACTAGTTCACAACCTCATGGACATGAGGTTGAGCATCTGTTTGTGAGCTGGTGCCATATGCTCTTGATCATCATGATTGGTCATGGATGTCTGAGATCAAGTTCAGGAATTCAACCATACCTGCAGACAACAGAATCCCAATTGGCACACACAACTTGTTCAGTGGCTTTGTAGCACACTACGCAATTCAGCCTCAAGTCTTGCCTATTTGTGAATGCTCATCATGTGAGGAGGAAGAGGAGGAGGATTGGCTGATTGATCACATAAAAGGTGATCCGGCTGATCTCATGAGACAGTAATCCATCATCATCAAACCACCGTACTGGAGTCGAGAAGAACATGAGGTGGAGGAATTCTGTGAGGTGCAGTCCATGCAATAAACTTTGGAACATCATCTCCAGGCATCAACACTTGCATTGTACTTTCCTGCAATAAGTGGTATACAAATCATATCCCCAAATGGTGAGAAACTTCTCAAGTCTTTCTGTCAAGGATATCACAAGGAGGTTTGTTCTTGCTTCTTTTTCTTAAATCCAGTTCAATATTGCTCAACAAATGTATAAGCCAAGCTGATCCATTGACATGCCCTGCAGATGATTGGAAGGAAGCCAACCACATTTATATTACCTGATGAATCGCAGGCAGTCCAGCTCAATGACTGAACAAAAACTAAGAATTTAGGATGCTGTATGTACCTCTTTCATTTGTTGCACTTTTTGAGCTGCAGCAGCTGTATAGCTCCTGGGAGGGTCTTGATCTCTAAGATGTGATTGATCTCTGGGACTAGAGCTGGCCTGTGCCTGGTTATGTTGAAGGCGCAATCCCCACTGATAACAACATGAGAACAAAGCGCCAACTCCAAACACCATGATCACGATGATGGCAGTCTCTAAGGAGAAATTGATGCAACTGGACTGGTGCTTTGCCAGCAATGGTCCCATAAAAGCTGAAGGAGCCAAATCCTCTGGCCCAGGACCTGCTAGAGATGCAGGATGATGATCCATTCCACACACTATATATTCTTCCCTCTTCTTCCTCCTCCTCCTCCTCCTGCTGCTGCTGCTGCTTCTTCTTTTTCAGTACTCGACTATTGTTGAGTGCCATTCGACAAAACTTCAACTTGTCCTAACCGAGAACCGATTTGTAGCACCTCCTCTCGACATTGGGTCGCCGACTTTCTTTACTGCTTCTTGAAATTTTGAAGAACCCCACAGAGCTCTACCACAACCTCCCACAGTAGTGATCTGTTTGATCTAGCTCTACCGCCCCGCTGCACGAAATAGGGTGTAATTGCTATGATCCGCAGAAGGTCCTGCAATTGAACCCAAGACAAAAGCAAGAAGAAAAGGTGCACTGTAGTAGTACTGTTTCTCCATACTTTTCCTTTCCATTTATCCAAGATCAAGCTGCTGCTTTTGGACACAAGCCGCGGCTAGTCGAGGATCTCCAAGGGGGGGAAAAAACACATACCCAATATACAGTTTCAGAATGAGATCCAAACAACCCAACAAACAGAAAAAACAGATAGACAAACAAACAAGCGCCAGCACTGATCCCAAAATGCAGCCAACGATGAATCAATGAATTATGAGAACCCTGGGGAGAGTAAATTTGACTGAGCCAAAACACTAGATCACAAAAACCAAAGAAAGAAAAATATTCAACCAAAAAGACTAAGAAGAGTTGTTGCCGAAACAGACAGACAGACAGACAGAAGAGAGATCCACAACATGAACGAGCCCCTATGACTCTCCAGCTCCCTGACTCACTGTACCAACTGGGGATTGCAATCTGGGGATGCAACTCCTGGGTTAGAACTAAATGCTCTCTTGTGGGTTGGTTCTACACACATGAACAGCTGCTTTTGGACTCAAAGTTGAAACACATTTGCACAAGAGAAAGAAAGCAGCTCATCAGACACAACACACACACACACACAAACACACAGAGAAGAGAGAAATAGAGACTACAGTGCAAACAGAGGAAGAGAGAAGAAAGAGAGAGAAAGAAAGAAAGCAAGAAAGAAAGTGGCTTGGGAAGCATTGCTGCAAGGAAAAGACAAAGCGCCTTGTTTTAGGCAGCAAAACCACATGACTCACTCCCTCCAAACCCACCCCACATTGTAAGTGTCACTCAGTGACCACCAATGGATGAATGATGAGAATTTCATTCCATTCCATTCCATCTATTCATTCATCCATCCATTCATTCATTCATCCCCCGTAACTGACTAATTTCTTACTTACTTCCAGCATCCCCCCAGTGGTGCTCTCTACCTGGCCCCTCCCTCACTGGATGAAGAAATATTGGATGAAGAAAAGTCAAAACATGCCGGTTTGGCTCAGCAGAATGGCTTTGGTTCTGCTCCTGCAATAGTTTGCGCACTTTGCTGAGGCTTGTAAAAGGCGCACCTGTGCTAGAGAAGAGTCTAATAAATATGATCTGACGACTACTGTGCTCTCTAGATGTGATTGGCGGATCATAATGATTGGTCCAGATGGTGTGCTATTAATAGTTTCCCACCTATTTGCAAGTCTCGGTTTTTATGGGTGGGGTTGCAAAAGAGTAAATAACTAAACTTCAGTTTTATGGGTGGGGTTGCAAAAAGCTCAATAACTGAACTTCAGTTTTATGGGTGGGGTTGCAAAAAAGCTAAATAAATGAACTTCAGTTTTATGGGTGGGTTTGCAAAAAATTAATTAACTAAACTTACGTAAGTTAGGTCTCTTAGAGGCTCCTAAAGCACTGGGAGAGATTGCTTAGAGCATTTGGAAACTACCTTATATGATAGAATTTCCCTCCTTAAACATTTCAAGGATGGAATATTATACATGTACTCCTTAAGAGTATGAGCAATCTTACACCTGTAATTAGGTCTAAGATTATTCATGCACTTAAGATCCCTATGACATGCAAGGAGTAGATGGCAAGAACCCGTATAGCTCGTGATCTACATATGTTTAGGTCTATGATAACCTTCGCCTTGTGTTGTATGATGGACAAAGCTCTCATGGGGATGGGGGGACATTCTCAACATAAGGGGCCTAGGACTAGGCAATAATCACCCAAATGTGGGGCCAAACTTGACTATTTCCTCATCCTAGGCCCCATATTTTGGGAATGCTCCAATCAAGGGTTCTACCCTACACTATTTAACCCAAGATATGTTAAATTTGGACTCAACAACCTTGATTTAGTCTTAGCACTAGGTGTTTGCTATGTTTTATAAGCAACACCCAAAATAAACAAAATTGGGGTTTCTATGAGTTTTGGCAAGTTCCTTGGTTTGCAGTTAGAACCTGGGGGTTCATATTTAGGTTGTTGTCAACCAGACCCAAAACAAACACCATTTTGGTGAAATGGGCACAAGAACTCAACTTTAAAATTAGCTTTTAATTAAAATCTGACAATAAAACCAAAATTGTGGAAAACAATTCTTGAACACATGTTTAGGTCCTTTATGTTAAAAAATAAATAAATAAATAAATAAGATTGACAAGTAAATTGAATTTTATAGGCAAATAATTGATTTTAATAAATGATAAAACTTCATACTTAGACAATTCTTAGTTAGGCCTGCTTTAGACTAGGAGTCAAGGATGAAAAAACTTGGGGCCAACTTTGAGCATTTTTGGGTTGTTATTTGGCCCCAAGTTACTAATAAATGCTAGAACATTGGCCCCAAGGGTTACAAATTGGCTTCCCAAATTCGATGATATCCTTTTTTTTCAGCCTTGGGGCCAATACAAGACCATAAAGTTTAGCATTTAGTAGTAGCAACTTGAGTGCCGTTTGAAAAGATTTTTTCTATTTCAGCATTTACTCCTAGTGTGAAACCCGTAGGGCTGATTTCAACTTTTGCACCAATAGGATTGCTTGATTTGAGTTGAACCTTGGCCTTGACTCCTAGTGTAAAGTGAGCCTAGGGCTCAAACTTGTGCCAAGAAAAGCTACTAAAGGTGTGTTCACACTTGGTGTTAGGGACTTTAGTGTTCATGACTTTCTATCAAAGTTGGATCTTTTGATGTTCATATGGTGCGGAGCACTTGGTTAGGTCATTCGGCATAAGAGCATCTCCATATCATACCCAATATTTGAGCCTACAACATTAAATCTCACATTCAAGATGGTTTAGTTTATTGGTCCTACACTTTATCCATAAACATTAAACTAGGTTTGTAAAATGTGGGAGACCACTAATAGCAAAGCACTTGGATCAATTAATTAATTTGGCCAATCAATAGCAAGTGTTAGATCATGCAATGGTTTTTTTCTTTCCTAGTCACAACATCATCATATGCACAAATGTTGACCCAAAATCATTCTATTGATGCAAATTTACATAATATTTACTATTTTTCATCCAAGACCTTGCATATAGTGCATTGGTTGGGATGCTCTAACATTTGACATCTTATTTAGATGAATTAGGCACACAAACACATACAGGTTGGTCATGATCCTTGCCCTTGAGTATTTGAGTAATTCCATCAATGATCTCCCTTGTAGAGTGCAATTAGTTTGGAGCTTCATAATAAAAGTGAGGTATTTTTTCATGCTTTTGGCTTTTTTTTTTCAACATTTTTTTCACTTTTCATCTTCATTTTTTCTTAAATTGTCTTCAACATTCCTTCTTCTTTTGTGTGATTGAGTTGAAATTTCAAATCATTTATCTTGTGTTTTGTAAATCTTGGTGTTACCAATTGCAAATCACCTTGTGTTTCTTATACATTTTGGTTTTAGATTCATTTCATCGCACAACTCTCGTTCTCATTGACTCATTCTTTTTTTTCAAATGTTCTCATTTTATTTATGTATAAGTTTGATGTGTTAAGTTGATGTTACAAATCTTCACATCTTGTATTTTGTGTGTGGCACAACTCCATTTTGAATTTTTAAGTAATAATTTCACTCTTGGTCTGGCTCATCTATCCAAACCCCATGAAATTTGTTCCAATTTTTTTGCCTTTTCTCATGATGCTTCATTTCACCACATGCCATTTACATTATACCCTATAACCTCATGGAACTTAGCACCCAAAGGATAAATATTGCCATATGTGGAGTTAACATGTGTATATTGTTTTCACCATATGCTTGAAACATATAGTACTAATATTGATGTAATCTAGAAACGAACATGATATTGATCATCAACAATGCCACTAAAACACATGAAAGGCAACATTCATCATAATAAAGTTATCTTTGAAAAATAACCTTGGCTTTGGGCCTTTTTCCATTCCTACATGCTTTTGGGCCCTTTTCTTGCCTCAAAACATTTTTTCATCCTTAAATGTTGTTATCGACAAAGTGAGTGAATTTAAATGAGTTTCAAATGTTGAATCCACACATTATTATATAAGATTTGAAATATTTATTCAATAGTCGTAGCAAGAGTGTAGGCAAATTTAAAACTCAAGATAAAACCAATTGTATGACCAACATCGGGGAAAATGAAATTTTAGCCTTGTTTAATTTAGTGCCAATGTATTTTTTAGTATCAATATTTATTTTACCCTGAGCTTAACCCCTTTATGGGAAAATTGCAACTCTTGGTGCTAAGTCCTCTTTCTTTTGTGGGTAACTTTAATGGGTGTTTTGACCATGTGTTAATTTCATTTGTAATATATATTTGATAACTTAATACACTTTTGATATGTAAAGTAGTTGGGATTGAAAAAGTTATGGATGCATTTTGGGGGAAAATAACATGATATCCAAAATTTAGTGAGTGGGTATTAGTCATCAAGGGATACCTCAAACTTGAAATTGCTAGATATCTTTTGGAATTTGAAAATAATAATCCAATGCTACTATAAGATTGACCTTGAAGATTCAATGTGTTTCATAGTCATTATTGATAGGTTTGGTGGGTATGAATAATTGCTTGGTGTAATAGGTTACAATATAACCAACCTTTGAATTTTTGGGTGGATGATGAACATTTGGGGAAATGCTACATGATTGTCATCTTCATCAAAATGATGCAATCTAATAGCAACACGAATGCCCAAGAAAATATATCCTTAATCAATCTTGCCAAATACTCAAGATTGATTCTAACACTAACATTTCCAATGTGTATGTCATTTTACATGCAAAATTTGCAAAATATACCTATTTGATAAACACTACCAATTTTTCAACAAATTGAATGAACCCAAAAAGTTGAAATTGCATAATATATGAATTTTCAACTGTAGCTGAAAATTCTAACCTCTTATGTTTTTGGCACTTGTATGGTGCTAGGTTTTTGCACCTATCACATTGTCTCACTTTGATGGGACTTTTTTAAAACTTATATCTGAGAACATGAGAAGTATTATACTTGGAAATAAATAATTTTTATGCACGTTTATAATTTCATTTTTAAATTTTTTTAGCATATGATTAAATTTGACTAGCCACTTATCTTACTTTGAAGTTATTGTTTATTTTTATGAAACATCTGCATTTCTCTAAAGACTTGGCTTTGTCTATTGCATGCAAAACTAGGATGAATACTCAATATTGAATTGTTGAACCAATCCAGCACATGATTTGTTTTTTAATTTATGGTTAATGGGTGTTGCTGATGATGGAGGATGAAGATGGCAAAGGCCACACTATTGTGGCTTCAATTGACTAGCTTTGGGACTCTATAAAAAAAACTTATATTGTGTATTTTATGAAACTATCGATCTATTAAGGAAGGATTAAGAAAGGTAATTTGTTTGTATTGTTTGGTTGTTTGATTAAGAGAGATTTTTAATTTTTTTTTGTTTAGTATATACTCTAGTCAAGAATTGCAACCAAGGTTTTTTCTTTTTCAATTTTATAAAAAATTGGCAAATGTTCCCCCAAAAAACTATCAAAATAAGTTGAATTTGCACTAGAAAAACACACTTCAGAGGTGGGTTTGAAAGGTGGTTCAAAGGCAACATTGCCCTCTCCTTTGCATTGCCATCCCAAAAAAAAAACTCACAAAAATTTACAAGGCATGAATTTTTTTTTTCTGCTGCCCTGCCCTGGCCTGCCAAGAACGATCCCAAAAGGGGCTGGGAGTTAGTGCCAAGGCTGGACTCTCCCTTGTCATGAGAAGAGAGAGACCCAGTGACAAATATGACAACAGGCTATACAAGTCATGGATGATGATGGGGCTAGGAACATTCATCCAAGTGATGAATGAAATGTAATTAAGTAATGGAAGGGGGAGGAGAGAGGCCTATTCATCATCACATTAGGCCAAGTTTGAGCTTCAACAGCATACCTAGAGCTGCTTTCCTTTACTAGATATATATAACTAGTTGTGAGGGAATTAAATGTAAGTAATAATGAAGTAGCTTGGGTGAGGGTAAAATACAAGCTTCTCATACAGGCCAAGTTATGTATGAACTTCAGCAAGCATACTGAGAGCTGCTTCCTTTACTACCCTAAACCCTAAACCTGAACCCTAAAAAAATCTCATTCCAATCTAAACAGTCTAAACACTTTCACCAAACAAATCAGTTCACCTAATGTGAAACCGATTCTGAAAAGGTCAAAAATTCCAAAAGTTGGATCCAATGCTGTATATAGTTGGTGCATGTATGTGTGTTTTGTTTCTTGCAAGTTATTTGAGATGGCGCTATTATGGTGGTTTCTACTTCGACTATGTTTGGTTGTTTTTGGTGTCTTCTTATTCTTGTTGTTTGGAGACTTTGGTTGTGTATGTGTGTGTGTTGTGTCACTATGTTTTTGGTGTCTTCTTATTCTTGTTGTTTGGAGACTTTGGTTGTGTGTGTGTGTTGTGTCACTATGTTTTTGATGGGATGTGAGTTATGGAGCAATGGTGACATTTGATATAAAAGGTGGTGATTTGGAGAAGATGGAGCAGAAAAACATAGCTAAGTTTTTTCTTTTAATGTTTGTTTGGTTTTCCTTGGGTGTATTAGGATCTAGGAGAAGTAATCTAGGATTTCTTGGTGGATTGTTGGGGATGAATGCCCATGCTTTCAAAGACTTACAACTTTCTCTTTGAAAGTTATGTATTTCCTTTGTGTCATGCACCATGAACTTCAAATTAAGAAATGTAGGTTTAGAAATAGCATTTGCGACCAAGTTAAAGGGAAATTATGAAATGCACTAGGGATTTTGTGAGTAGTTGGAGTAATAGCAAAATCTCATAATGACATGTCTAAGAAGTTATGGGATCTATGAGGGACAAATTTGGGTGTAATTGTTCTAGAAGAAAAAACTTGCAATTGTGGGAGAGCTATGAGGGAGAAAATTAGGTTTTGAAGAGAAGTATGGGCATGGGTTGAAAATTTATATTGATGACAAATTTGGGGACATTGTTTTCCTTTCCTTGTTCAATTTCTTGAGAAATTTGGGTGATGTAATTTTATTCATCTTACCTATTTTGGGGAGCAATTCCATATGAGGTTGGGATTTTTTGAAATTTTTGGGATTTGTCACAAAAATAACCAATTGATTCATGAAAATAAAATTAGAAAGTGTTGATCCCTCAAGGCCCATAGTATCAATTTCTTGTGTTTATTAAGCAAGGTAATGACCTACATCAAATTTAAATGTAGGTCATTGTCGTGCATAATAAGTCAAATAGAATTTGGTTCTTTGTCTTTTTGGTGACAATTATTCCAACTTTCAAGGTATTTTCTTGGCTTTCTCTTGCTACCTTTGGATAAATGGGGTTTACACCACAGGATAGTAAGGGTATTTTTCAATGTTGGGTAGTTACTTGGTTTGGCAAGGTTAGACCTTAACACCACCAATTTTGGTTTAGTAAAAATAAAATCAAAACTAGGTTTGATTTTTGGAATCAGGTTCAAAATTGGAACAATGTTTTCAATTTTTTTTAAAGAATTGAAATTGAGTACCCAATTTTTTTAACAAAATAGAATCAAGATTTTCAACAAAAAAGGACTACCATAGCCTAAGGTCAATTTTCACATTGACAAAAATGATTTTATTTTTTTCAAAACCTGAATTCTTTTTTAAAAATTGAAATTATATTTTTTTTCATCGTCTATTATAATATTGTGATATGAGTAATGAAATTATTCAGAGTGTAGCCTATGATATTTTAACTTCATATTTTCACAAAATTTCATTTCACTATTTTGAGGATTGTTTAAGGACAAAACTAACCTTAAAGTAAGGTAGTATCAAGGTCTAATCAACGATTAATTATCAGTTTTGGTTTAGATTATTTAAAATCAAAATTTACATTTAAATTTAAAATAATTGGATTTTAAGTTGTTTTTTTAAGGGAAATAAAATTACTTTAGTCTAGTTTTTAATGGTAATATATATTATTGAGTTTTTCATAACAGCTTAAAACCACTCAACACTAGTATTTTGTTTCATATAACCCATCTTAATTTGGGGGTTAAATGATTAAAATTTAAGGAATAAAGTTAAGCCCTTTTTACATTATGGTGAAAGATTGTGACCATGGAAATGTTGAGGGCCTTCAAAACACATTCAAAAGTTGTCTAATGAAATTTAGAAATCACTTATGTATGGGCTTGGGTTGTCAAATGCAATGTAAAGTGAAAATTAACTTTATTGAGATATCAACATATTATAATGCACCCGAAAAAGGTAACTATTTATTTCATGTAAATTTTTATTTTTAACTTCATTTTCTATGTAACCTTTTTTACTATTAATTTAAGGTTTGTAAAAAAAAATTCGTCATCACTTTTCTTCCATTTCTTCTCTCTTCACTTTCTTCATTTTCTTCATTTCAACACGAAAGATCAACATAGATCATAAAATATAAAATACTATGTAAAAAAAATCCAACCAAACATCATTTTTTTTACCCATGGTCTAATGAACTTTGCACCCACCTTTTATTTTAAACATTTTTTTGATGAAAAAAAAATATGCAAAAAAGTTGACCAATCATGACTTTTTGGGCTCATGATCTCACAAATGTCCAAACCTACCTTTTAAAAATTTAATAAAAAAATTAGAGTTTGGACCATCAAAATTTGACCAATGATGGTTTTTGAATTCATGGTTTAACAAACTTGCTACTAGGCCCACACCATGCCCACTTATTTATTGTAGCAAGTTTGTTAGCAAGTTCGTTAGACAATGAAACATTAATGCATTTAATGATGATTTTTCATCCATTTACATTTCCTTTGTCATTCAATCCTTCAATATTGTGTAAAGTGAACCTGAACCTTGAAACAAATTCTCTTCCAATCATAGAAATTTAAATTTGATGGTCATTAACTCTCAAGCTTTAGTGTAAAGGGGCCTTGCACTATTCATACACACAAATAAACAAAAATAATGCAATGGGATTAATTTAACCTTGTAATGAAATAATCAAGCCCACTCTAACCTATGGTGGTAAATTTGTTATTACAAAACATAAATTGTCTTTTGTTATTACAACATAAATTTGTTGTAATGGAAAAGGTTATGCAATGATCCAATATGCTTTCTACACAAACTTTGAACAATTTTCATATGACAACAAAAAGTACGGTGGATTTCAATTTATAAAGTAATTTGTTATTGACAACCACTAATTGATTTTACTATTTCATATTTTTTTTATACCAAAAAAATTTGTGAAAACACATAATGAAGATGTGTTCACTAACATATCAAATCCCACAGTAATGGACATCAATCCTACACCATGCCTATCATCTTACAAACTTTCAAATGATCCAAGCAAAACTACAAGTTTGCATTCTATTATTCATGTATATAAAATGTTAGTTAAATCTTGTACTGATAATTATGCAAAATCATTTGGTCTTGTGAATGGAGCTATTGGCATATTTGAAGCATCAACAACACGTACTAACAAAACCATATTCCAAATATTGTTTCAAAACTTTAAAATTGGAGCCTTAACAAAAAGAATTTTTTTGTCATTACTATTATAAGAACATTGAATCAAAATGAACACCAATCGAATCTATCATCAAAGATATAAAAGTTGGTAAGACCCAATTATTTATAATAACAAATATTCAATTTTCCATTCAACTTTCAATAACAAGAACCCTCCATTGTTCCCAAAGATTGTCACTAGATGACATCATTTTTTATCCAATTAATGTTAGCCTAACATACACACCTATGTCTCACATTCAAAGATAAATAAATAAAAATATTGGATCTTCTTCAACATGAATATTTCTATATGGAAATGAAGAGATTAAAAAAAACTACAATTTGGATATCATAATTCCTTAATTTAAAAACATCCATCATTCCCATGTAATTATACAAGCTTTGAGTACAATTTTTTTATGCCAACATTATGAAGACATCATTCATGACCATAACTTTCAAATGTTTCACATCTTATGTCTTATGGAAATAAGAATACACCATGCACCAATTGATGTGCACAAATTTATAATTTCATTGAAATATTCACATGTTTTTAATCCATGATGGTCTTCAGTTAATGATTATGGATGACATACACATGCACTTGGATTCTTTCAATATCACAACCACTGAAAATACATAGAAATATAATTCACAAAAGAAATACATATTGTATGTGTGTACAAAGTTGATCATTCATGTTCAATTTTTACAATCCTAAATAATCTTCAAATTATAACTCAACATTCACCAAAACATGGTTGAGTAAATCTTTTGGGAGATTTTTAAATTGACATTTTAGAAGAAGATAATCATACCAAAAAAGAAAACTATTAAATTTCATGGATAAATTCAAATCAAATCCCAAATTTAGTGGAAGTGCCACAAAAGTCAAATCTCAACTATACCATATATGGGCAAATCTCCTTTAAAATGAATGCAAATTTGGAATAACATAAGCATATTGGCCAAATTTTCACAAACCAATTTATACTACATTTAAACTATCAAACATATTTCCAATGAATAGTAAAAACATTAATGTTTCCAATTTTCTAAATTTTAATTTATATGACTACATGTGTGTGTACATGTTATAGTTTCCATCTAGTGACCCCCATATGGTTTCATCATTTATTACCAATACATGTTTAATCATTTATTGCACAAGGTATTCATTGATTGCTACATGCAAAGGACACCTTTTGATTGATTTATTTATTTATTAAAGATCATGTGCAAAAAACTTTTTCATATGGTGGCCACAAAAGGGAAAAAAAAATGAACATTTTTTTTATCTAGTTAAACACATCAATCACACCAACAAAACAATGACAAACACCCTTCATTCAAAACCCTAAACCCAAAATGCAACAAAGAAAGAAAATACATTATCTTATAGTTGTCAAATTCTCAAACTTGAAATTGAAATGTGTGGGAAACATGACAATGTAAGAATTGATGGGAAGTTTTTCCAACTATTTTCATCCTTGTTAATTAAGGTTTTATTGATGCACATCCATTGCAATTTTCCTATATTTCTTCTATGGCAAGAACTAGTTTCCTTTTTTTACTAATGTCATTGGTTCATTTGAAGAACAATATTCATTTTCTCTTTTTCCTTCTAAAATATGTTTGTCATTGTCTAATATTGTCATTATGTATTTTACTATTTGGGAAAATGTAGTTGATGCTTAGAATAGTCAAGAAATTTGAAAAGTACGGAAATGATAATAAACAACATTCAAATTTCTTGAGAACATGGCAAGGGCATATTTCATCCTTTTAAAATCAAGGTTTCAAATGAAACTCCTTATTCCGTCTTAACTTGAAACCGAATCTAGGAAAATTGAAAATATTTATTCCTAAGGATAAGGTATTCCAAAACATTTGACCCCCCTTAACCCAAATGACATGTATGATGCAATGCAAACTCATATTTTGGGTTTTTTTTTTCCTAGTGTGAATGGAATAAAGTTTATAAAGTTAGTCTATTTCATTTATCATGTTGGTGTGAATCAAAATTCTATGATTGTGTTTTAAGTCTTTTGTGGACTCTATGTGGAAGATCCTACTAATTGTGAATGCTAATCATGTCTTGGTTATCTTTTATATTGTAGTACCTTAGTGGCTTCAACACAAATTATTTTATTTTTAAAAATGGTTTTTAGGAAAAAATCTAAAACATTCTATTTTCAAAATGGAATCTTCAAAATTAACTAATTATTCAACAAACATGTGATGAAGTTGCGCTTATATTTACTAATATTTTATCAATGTTACCTTAGGCCTTCTAACATTATCATGGAATTCTTCATCAATTGGGTGGTAGATGGGAGCATATAATTATTTACAAGAAAAAGGAAAAAGACAAATGGAGGTAGGTGGGTTTCTATTATGTAAATTCTATAAATGTAACATTGCACCACATTTTTGCATTAAGATTCAAGAAAATTATGGTTTGATTTGTGCTAATAGTGATTGAATGAAACTCAATTCACTAAAAAGAATTAACCTTCATAATTACACTTTTTTAACCCTAGGAATTCTTAAAGATTTTTTTAAAAGCCCCCCATTGTAATAGTTGGGTGGGGTCCACTTTTCCATTATTTTAAATAACCTTGTTTGATTGTATGATGGTTCAGTAAGTGTCAGGACTTCAAACCCCATTTAAAGGTTAAACACAATATCAAATTATTTTATTTTCATAAAGTTCTTGATAATGTTTGTGAAACTTGGCACCAAAACAAACAATTTTGGTGGGTTGAGGGATACATGAAAAAATGTGAAATGAGTGTTTTACAATGAAAAATGTTTATGAGGAAATTCCAATGTCCACCTAAATTGAATGCTAATAATGTTTGAAGTATAATTTGCTCAATTTCTAAAGGTGTCCCACCATAATGTGAAAGGAGTGGTGTTGCAACCTATTGGGAGGTTGCAAGGTTTGCAAAGGTGTCATTATTGTTCAAAGGGAGGTGTTATGACTTGTTGAGAGTTTGTAGGAATTGTCCACATTTAAGGGTTTTCTAAGGACTTTAGGACTTGTTTGATCCAATTGGAAATATTTATCTACATTTGACATTATCCCAAACCTCATCATTTGCAACTATTGCTTCGCTTTCAATTTGATATCACAAGAGTTTAAGGAAAATAGACATGACCCTTCAATTTCTCTAAACTTGTGTCTATGTGCAAGGGTCCTTGTAGGTAAGTGAAAACCATCTTATCTCAATATACTATATGTTTTCAAATTTCTTTGCATCATAACAATATAGTGTAAGTTGGTGTCAATTTTGTTTTTTTTTCTTTTTCAATTTGATATTTTTTGATAGTTGCATGCATTCAAATCTCTTACACATATTATATTGACTAAACAGAATTGTCTAAAAGAGAACATGCAAACTACATCACGCGCAACCTTTGGATCTTTATATAGATATGCTACAAATTTTGGACATAAATATTATATTAAGCATGTTAACACCAAGCTATCTTGTTACTACGTGAGTCTTCATTTGCACATGACATGCTAGTGATAAAAATGACATGTTATTTGGACATGTATAATTAGGAACTAGATTACTCCAAGAGAATTGCAAGCAATTAACACAAATAGCACAAGAATATTGTGTCCAAAATAAGGTGAATGAATCCATTGTGAATTTAGAATCTTCAAAATGCAAAAGAGTCTCCTCAAATTGAAATGAAATGTTGATGCCATTTCTAGCAACAACTATGTGCTTTTGTCTACATTGATGTGCTAAAAAGTTAATGTTTTGCTTACTTTAGTTCAACGTGTCAAGACTCATGTTTCATTCACACAACTATTTTGTCATTTATGGACATTCTAAATGTATGATCCTGTACTTGCATCAATTTCAATTAAGATCAATTATTAATAAATGGGCATCAAAAAATTAAGCTTGTTCTTGAATGTCACAATATAAAAGACTTGGAATAGGATTTTGGATTTTCCCGAAATTCAAGTTTTAAATGTGCATTAATATAATATGCAACATTTTTACTTTATCATGTAATACTTACACTTATGGAGGACCTTGATGATGTAGTGACCCTTATAGCTATTTACATATTAGCAAAAATGACTTTTATGTTGTGTGATGATTCATTTTCATTGCATGATATGCACAATCATGGAATCGTTAATGAGATTTGCTAGCCTATATCTATTGAATAAATAATTGTCTTAATTAGCAAGATACATAATTTTTCAAATTTTATCGGGTTCATTAATAAAAACTTAATCAATATCCACAAATTTGAACAACATCTCATATAAGACTTGATTCAATGGCCCAAAAAATATCAATTCCATGAACAATGCTAGTGTTGTTAATGATGAATGTCTGTTGATTTAAATCAAAACTAACTACCCATGTTCATATCATGATGTGATTGCACCACATCATCAATAGAAACTAACATGATTATTTTATTTGTATGAAGATGAATGTTTTGATTATTTATTAGGAGATGGGCTTGCTACAAGAATGAACAAATGTTCATAACATGTATAGGATTATGAGGCATGAGTTAGCTTTAGATGTTAATCAAATTGCTATCAAGGCTTACAATAAAATGCATTTTCATTATTGGATTAAAATAATTCAATGTGGAATTAATTATAGGTTTGAAACACAAGTGGAGGTGGCTCATGAAGATATTTGATTCTACCAAGCTAAATTACAATCATCCATTCCAAGTTATTATTTTAATTATTGTTTTTTCCGAATAATGTGCATGAATTTCACATATGAAATCTCATGTGAATGAACAATAAACCAAGTAAAATTTGGTTGGGATGAAAACTTCTAGCCACAACTTCATGTTTTATTTTACTTGTTTTTAAAAATCTTTTGCATTGATAACACCTAAATCTCTAACACTTTTCAACTTGGTGCAATCTTTGCATTATTGTGTTTGTCATAACTAATGTTCATTTTTGTATCTAACAAAAAATGTTTGTATTCTCACTATTTGTTTAGGATTTTTTTTGGGTATAATTGTGATTTTCTTAAATTATTGTTGTAGCAATATCGCCTTGGCATTAATTTTTTAGCCTTGAAATTTAACTTCTCTAGAAATATAAAGACAAACTTTTGAGTAGTTGCACGACTTATAACACTTGTGACTAGGTAAAGTACATCATGTTTAAGAATAGTAATAACTACATTAGTTGATTTTCTTTCAAGGTTCAACATTCTTCAACCATTCCATATAAATGCATCATGCATGGTAATGTTGTCATGTTCCAAATACAAAATGAAGTTTAAAAAGTGTTATTGATTAGGTTTCAACTTTGATGGTTTCCTAGATAGAATGTAAGCCTCAATTAGATCCGATATGCTTTCTAATCGTACACACCACAAGAGACACCAACTTTTCAAATTGATTCAAAATAAAATTGATCAAGTTCTTGAATAATGTTGATATTGCTCACATTGTATCCAATGTCATGAACTTTTATTTGGATCTACCAATTGACAAACACCTTCTTCCATTTCATTTGTGTTCAATAAACCCTAGGATTTTGGCAACAGCAAACACCAACCCAAAAATTAGTGACTTCCCCTATCAATGGCATCAAGATGAATTTATTGTTAGAGGAATTAAGCATACATTCACAAAATAACAAGCCACAACAACCAATGCTTATTTTTTCATGTTTTTGTATACTAGGGTCAAAATGAGTTTAATTGAACCAAAATTTATGTCAAAAGGTCAACTTTTTGCAATTTTGTTTTGACATATGTCTATGTGGTGCTGCTTTAATGGCATGTTAATCATGGCAAGTCGTGCTTGATCACTAATATGGATGTTATGAAATCTAAATTGAATCATTGGGTGCAATTGCGATCAAATGAGCCAATAGTGACAAAGGATTCAACCACAAATGGACCTTTCCATAACATTTTAACTTTTTCATAAAAAGGATTTTTTTCAACATGTTCTTAAAAATATTTACGATTCCCCCAATAAATTACATTACATTACTTGTGTTAATTCTTTTAAATAAATATGAATTTTCTATAAAAAGTTTTTTGTTAGATTTTATGTTTCATCTTGAAAAATGATCACAATTTCAAATCATGCTAGAATATGATAATTATTTTGAACTTTAATTTTTTGTATCATAACCCATAACTTTGTTCAAATGTCATACACATTATGACCCATTTACATCTAGCAAAGGACTCTTGAAATTTGAACATTCAGAAATTATATTTTGAATTTCTAAAAATTTCAAGTGGCACCATTTAAAAATTATGAGTGCTTTTCATATGTGGATGACATGTTACCACATTTCAAAAACTTTCCCATCAAAAATTTCTTTATTAAAAAGTCCTCAGCCTAATGTTTTATAAAACTAATTTTGGGGTGTTAAAGTTCAAAAATCCTTTACTAAAACCAAAACTTAATTTATTAAATTAAATTATTAAAAAAAAATCTTCAACACTCATATAAACCATTTAGCACAAATGTTTTTGATCAACATAACATTAAAGTGGCATTACATAATAATTTTTTTTTTAAATGGTAATTTCTTTGTCATCTAACATGGTTTTTGGCTCGTTTGACTATGATTGCACCCCATTACATGTTCTAATTTTGAAATTTGGTTTGAGCAAAAGACTTTCAACAACTTCATTTAACAACATTATTTTCATAAAGGGCCCCATAATTTCATAATACAAACATTTAATTTAAAAAAAAAGTAGTAATGGGGAGTTATTACACACGTTTAAAAAACATTCAAAACTTCACCCAAAAAAAAACGTTTTTCAAAATTTAGGGGTCTATTTTAAAGTTCATGAATCCTTTATGACATGCAAATGTGATGCAATGTATATAGTGTTTAAAATGAAGCTATAGATTATAATACAAAAAAATAAAACTTAAAATATCAAAATGTTTTGATGTGATTTGCAATTGTGATCATGTTTTAAAATGAAATGTAGAATCTAGCAAAACATATGCATTTTAAAAAACTCATATTTATTTTAAAACAATTAACTCAAAACATGCAACATATTGAGGCAATTGTACATATGATAAATAACAAGTTGCGAAAAAATTCATTCCAAAATTCCTTTTTATGAAAAAGGTGTTTTTTGGCAACAAGGCCAAGTAAACATATTGGCTTGTAAAATCTCATTTGGATTCACTAATATTGTAAATTTTGTTAACATGTTTAAATGATAATGTTTTTAATAATTATGGAAACATGTGAAATAATTTGGAATGTATTTAATGAGAATATAATATCCACAAACACTTGTTAAACATTGTAAAAAGTGCTTTTACTACTTATTCAAACATTTAAATGAACTTAAAAAGACTTGAAAATGACATAATTTTGGAGAAATATTTAAAACATATCTTTACATAGTAATATAATGTAACATATTTTCAAATCAAAAAAGTTTTAAATTTTTTTGTTACATCTTACAAATGAAATATTCCTAGCATATCCCAAAAAAATCTAAATTCAATAGTTGCTTAAGTCTTTATTTAAGGTGCCCCTTCGACTCATAATTTTTGGAATGCACCTTTGAAAAGGAACCATATATTGAAAAAGATTCCATTTACTTAAGTGATAATGAGAATTAAAAAAAAAATCAAGAACACAAGCTTTCAATTTTATAATCACATGCCAAAAGATTTTATGGAACCTTCAACCTTAAACCCTAAACTTGAACATCAAAATGGAGCTTAACCAAAACTTGAATCCTTACCCTAATCATAAAACATGAACCATAAACATAACCATAATCCTAAAACCTAAACCACAACCCTAGAATTTGAACCCTAAATTTGAACCCCAACCTAGATTTGGCCCCTAACCCTAACCCGCAAAACTTAAACCTTGACCTTGGGCATGTTCATAACTATAGGAATCAAAATTTAACTGTTTTATCCAAGGACTATGGGGTCCTTTGGCCCCAAAATCACTTTGTGTATTTAAATTTTTTGAATGAATTTAAAATTGAATGTAAAGGGTTTTCAAAATGAAACTTCCCAATACCTATAGTAATCATTTAACACAACTTGCCACGGTTATGACAACTTTCAATGACACTACATAAACATAACCTTTTTTTTCATTGATATCTAATGTCCTTTTTTTGTTCCTATGACTATGAATGTGCCCCCCTTAACCTTAAAAACTGAACTTAACCCTCAACCTTCACCCTAAAACCTAAACTTCAACCATAACCCTATAACTTAAACTTGATCCTTCACCTTAACCCTAAACTTAAATAGTCCCCAACTCTACAACCTATAACCATAACCCTAAACCCTAACCATAAGCCTTAAACCAAAATAGCCAAAATACAACCAAGAACCTACAACTTGAACCCTAAATCTTAAACACAAAAGCTAGAACCTCAACTCTAAATCCCTAAGCTTGGAATTTGAACCCTAAAACCCTACACTATGGAACTTACAACTTGAAACCCAATACCATACAACCTCAACCCTAAACACTACAACTCGAACCCTGAATTCTGAACACTATCACTTGAACCTCAAACCCTAAAACCCCACAACTAAGGATTCCTACACCAAAAACGTCAACTGGGCAGGGTTTATTTAGCTCACCCAAATTGTGTGATCCAGTCCCCAGTTCAGTGATTTTGGTCCCCAGTTTGACTGATATTGCTGATAGCCTCAAACTGGGCATGGAACAGAAAACCAAGGACCAAAGACGGGTTCAAACTGGGGAGGACGTTACTGATAACTTTATGGTCTTGTAGGCCTACAAAGGTCTGGTGATCTGCAGTAGTGCTTGAGTGCTCTTTGTTCTGGACCCAGCTGTATGTAGCCTGCTTGTTATTGATTGAAGTAGGTTTCCAGACTTAAAAAAATAATAATGAATGGTGACATCCTCCACTTTCTCACTCTTGAAAGAGATGGAAAAATCAATTATTTGGAGAGGCAATCATGTAGGACTGGGAAGTAACATTGATGGTCCCATTGCAATGTGCAAAAGAGAGAGAGTATGGAGTCGGTAGTTGGCTGCAAGCAAGTTGCAACTAACCTACTATCATGTTCTTGTCAAATTGGAAGGCAGTTTTTTGCAATCATGTCCAATTGTTATAGAGTTTTCTATTGCATTTTGGTGACAACTACAAATTTTTTGGGGGGCTCCAATCAATAGCTTGAAGTTTAAACCCACCTTTTGCATCAATTGAGTATATGACTCTTTGTGGTGCAATTTGTATTGAGAAATCTTTGAGGCCACCACCACACATGACATCCGAGGTAAGTAAGTCAATGCTTTTTTTTAGTTATTTTGTATCGTTATTTTGTTACACGTATTCTCAAGTAATTGTGTGTACTAGTGTAGTTTTTCTCCTAATAAGACAACAAACTAATTTGGTGCAAATCCTCTTGGACAATTCTTCTGGCTATGCATGGCAATCACAGACTGAGTACAGAGGCTAACAACATCTTTGAATTATTTTGCTATCTGATATCATCCTCTTGAGTACTAGAGCTTGTTTGTTTGGGCAGTTTGTCCTGATGCTACAACAACAACAAACAACAACAACAACAACAACTGTCTCTAATAATTTTATTCATGTCCCTGGATGCCACATGTGAAATAAGAGTCTGGAAAAGCAGCCTTGGAATTTGGAAAACTGGCCATTCCAGTATATGCATGCTCAAGTAAACTATGATTACAGGGTGATCTTGCCTATAGCCTTGGTGGGTGGGTGTGGGGCAAGAACATAGTTTTCCAGGGACAAGAAAAGGCCAGGAAAATCTGACATCTTCTGATGTGAACATGTGCATGTTCTTTTAGTATACTTGGATATGCATGTCTGCTGTTGATTATTCTACGTTGTAACTGAGCTTTAAAAAGCTCGTTAACCGAGCTTAACAAGCCTGTTAGATCCTCTTATTATTAAGCAATTGGTGATTGCTATTTCCAAAACCACAGATGAAAATAAAATAAAATAAAATCCCAGAAGACTTTTAAGACCTCCTGGAGTGTATTATTCAAGGAGCTCTTCCTTAATTCAATTCTTGTGCACTACAACGCCTGTACATGAAGGTGCTCATGAACTTTGTCTGCACTAAGTATCAAGTAGTCAACACTCATAAGGGCAATATGTGAAAGGAACTGGAAGCATTGTTCTGCATTCACCAATCCTGTAAGGGGGGGTAATTATCATTCATTGCATCTTCCACCCCACCCTCCCAAAAGCATCAACTACACCAAAACCAAATCATCTGCAAAAATGTTGCCAAGATCTAACATGCAATCATCAAGTACTTGCAATGCTGGGATTCCCAACCCACTTGCAAAGGAGGAAAGTTCCTTGCACCACCCTTATGGAGAGAGGAAGTGGGGCTTTGAGTCCATAAGGTGGGTTTACAGTTCCACAAAGGTTAATTACATGAATAGTGGAATGCCAAGCTCTATTCTTGTTGAAAGAACAAGAAGGCTAGGCTCTTCACAGAATGATAGACATTTTTCTTCGAGTTTATTACCTCGAGGGAAGAGTCTCTGCATCCTTCTAAGATTTGGGGTACAATTTTGGGTTGAATTTTGGCAGCCAGGACATGAATAGGTTCCATCATCTGTCTTGATTCTGTTTGGACCTGCAGTAAAGGGCAGACTGTTACACAACAAGCTGCTTGTTTTTGGTAATTGATGCCAAATTCTCTTGCACCACACATACTCTAGGTTATTTGTATCAAGACAGAAACTCACTTCTCAACACCAAGCCATCGAAACAGTGGTTTATAATTAGAAGAGAAATGCCCCAAAGATATGTATGATAGACCTGCAGTGGTCTTGAAATGATGTTGACCAAAGAAGGGGTTGCTAATGGAGAGTGGGAAATGAAAGTGTACATTATAGAAGATCGCCATCTTCACATAAGCTCCAGTTGATGACTTCCAAAGGTGGCCCAAATTCTTGAAGTAAAATCTTCATAGAAACTGAAGCCTCCCTAGTCTTGGCTATCAAGATACCAAATCCACCACCTCCAGCACCAACAAGCTTATGCCCAGAGCTCAAGTGAGAAACACTCTGGAACACATTATCTACAAATGGATTGCTGCAATTTGGATCAAGTTCCTGATGTAAAAGCCAGGCTTCTGCCATTATTTCACCAATCCTGTCCAAATTGTTGGAAACCAAGGCAGCTCGACCACTTGCAGCCAATATGGTCAAATGATCAATTGTCATAATGAGGCGCAGGTCATGTTGTAAGTAACGGCGAACAACCTTTTGTAGAACTGTATTTGCAAGTCTCACCTATCGAAAGCCATACCAAGCACACATGAGAAATCCATTGTAACAAGAATTCTAAGATGCAAATCCATTGTAACAGGAATCTTGATAATTCTGAGGACATCTCAAGGACCTCCTGCATGCAATGTTTACTGTGCTGTTAGTTGTGAGAAGATTATTGAGGAGCAATAACATTGAAGAAGAGATCAGCACCTGGCCGGTAAAAATGACCACCATACGATCCTGCAGTGCCAATTTCAGTTCACTGCTGACTTCAATAGGGTCCACTTTTAGTGTAATTTGTGGGCCTGGACTACTTGTGGTCAATTTGATACCTGGATACACACCACCAATCTGATCTTGCCACCCACCCCCTGTGCCCATTATCTGTTCCAAAACCAGAACAAGATTGGCAACAATTTTAGGTGATTCATCAACCCCTTGCAGCTGTAGTAGGCCTCTGACTACTGCAGCAGCTAGAATGCTTGATACTCCTAGCCCACTACCCCTTGCTACATTTGCCCAAGTTCGAATCCGCAACTCGTGACTTAGTGACCCAGAGTTTGGACCCCCAAAGCCTGTCACAATGAGGGCTGCTTTAACCAACCGAAATGGGTCATCTGCTTGAAAAGGTGGAGAAATAGCCCGAGAGTCTTTGATATTGCAAGTGTGACCTGCATCATCGCTCATTGAGATGCCAGATCCAAAATTGTGGACTGATATTTCTGCACCAAGTGGCAACTGGTCCTCTAGCTTTACAGCCATATTAAGCACACACCCAGTGCGCTCTAGGCTCCATGGAGGAGTATCACTCCACCCTCCAACAATGTCCAGGCGCACTGGAAGGTTCACTTCAACATGAGTCAATTTCAGGGGCAAATGATTACAGCCTTCAGTTTCCCACTCAGCACTGTTTGCTGGAAAATTGACTTTCCACCCTGCAGACCTTGTTAACATAGGGTTAGAGTGCTGAGAGATATTGTTCCAACAATCAGAGGTTGCACATTCTAGAGACTTGCCAGCTATGCCACATCAGTCCACTAAACATCCTTAGCCATGAAGATTAAGTCCCTGAGACTCACATGACCAATACACACATCAAGGTTGAAGGTCTAAAGGTTTGATGTACATGACATGCACACACCAGGTTGAAGATTTGATGTGAAAGTAGAACATGTCTTACCCTCATGAGCCTTCCCAACAACAGCCATAGTCTCTGAAGCAACTGCATCCCAAACTTTTGCTTCCGACACAGATTTAGCAATCTCATTTCCACATGCATCATAAATATCCACTTGTGCCTGATATACTCGGCTTGGTGGAACATTTACAAGATGCCCTGCCAATGGATCTGAACATGAAGCTGCTAACTCCATACATATCTCAATCCCCTGTTCAGTGTTTCCATGTACGATAACTTGACAAAGTTTTGCAAGATTGCGGTCCATTTGACCACTTTCAATGCTTGCCCTGGCAAATCCGGCAGCCAATGCAGCCCGGTGTGTATTCACATCATAGTACATTCGCTTGAAATCAATGCGGTTATGGATATCCTGCAAGCTTACACGTTCTGTCAAGGATTGCCAATGCTTGAGCATAGTCTGATTATGATCTGCTCCTTTATGCCAGACACCCATTAGCCACATGGCAATATCAATGCCTTGTATACCTCCAGGACCATTTTTGCCATCATGTTTGGATACAACTGGAAATAGCTTTGCATTCCACAGATTATTGCTGGAGTCCTTGCCCCAAAGATCTGCACCAGAAATTCCCTGTTCGGCCAAAAATGTGTCCCATAATTTCCCACAAAAAGTCCCTCCAGAATGTTTTGGAAGTTTTGGGTCATCATTTATACCACAACATAGTGTCACCCGGGAGTCCACTAATTCACCTGAAACTGGCACCTCCCAAAGGCAGTGTGAATCCAGCAAAACATGCTTTGATGTTTTGGATTGGTTGCTGGAATGAACCCCTGTGACCACACAGCGAGCACCTATCTGTATGGAACTATCAAGCGTGCAATCAAAAACCAAACTTCCAGCTCCAATTGAAACTCCCTGTTGAAGATCTGAAGCAAGGATGACTGCAGATGGTGCTATATCACACGTACCACAACTTGGGATGGCAGTGAAATAGTTCCGGGCTAATCGTCCACCCCTGTCATCCTCTAAGTGGTCCAAGACTTCACTTGACGTTCCAAAGTGAAGGAAAACCAGATTTCCTGAATCAACATACATGGTGGAAGTTGTTACACATTGTCCTCACAAAAGAAGGGAGACAACAACCCAAAAACCATAGCTGGTCAGATTACCAACAGGACAGCACAAGCTCACAGCCACTATTGTATGTAATGGCAAGCATATAACTCAAATTCAAAAGGACAATAACAAAAAAAATGATGAAAGCCATCATGAACTTCAGAAAACAACCTCTGGCTGAAACTCATCTGAAATGGCAACTAAAATTTCTTAAAAGAATGAGCACAAGTAGGTTCATACGGGCACAATGATGGTATAGTCTCTGGGACCCAAGTGCATTAACAAGCAGTTTTCCCAGTGGGCGAGACTGTAGCCATTCATGTTTATTTGGTACCCATGCCCCTGCCACCTCCTCATAAAGGCTTACCTGCATCACCTCATGGATGCAAATTAATCAGGATACACCAGCTATTTCCCCAAAAGCAGAAGTTCCTTTCAGCTCAAAACCAGGACAAAAATTCTTCAAATGCTCATGAAAACAGTAAAGAGAGAGCTACGATATACTTTCTATGGAAGAGGAAGAGAGGGAGCCCACCCACTTCATCTCCACTCATAAGAATATCATTTATTGGGTTTGGATCAGAGAGCGCCAAGCCAATGAGATCATGCCAAGCAGTGCCCTGAACAGCAAAAATACCCGTATCCAGAAGTGCATTGCCATCTGGATCAACTGCACCCCTCCTCAGCATTTCATCAACACTGGGCTTCTGGAGTAAATCTTCAACGAGCAGTGGATTGTCATTTTGTTCACCTGGAAACCTTTTTTTCCTTGTAACTGCACTTGATGCTCCATATGATCCAGCAGTGGAACACAATATGACCCCATGCTTAGTAGCTGTACTGAGTACTGTAGGAACAGTTACAACCACAGTGCCATTTTCGGGAAGCTTGAGAGATGCGGCATCAAAACAAGGGAGCACATCACCGGTCATGATCAGCAGCCCACCTACAAAAATCAGACTTTCTTCAGACATGGTTGATTGTGACTGGCACTGCAATGCCTGTCACTTCCGATTCAGCATTCTGTAGGAGCCAAGAACACAAATACCTGTCACATCAAAATTTCTGATTACCATCAATGCAAATATGAGTCTTGCAATGCAAACACCAATTTTGTTAACTGTGGTAACCTATTGGATTCACTTTGGTGTGGTACATGGCATGGTGAATTGACTCAAGACCTTGTGGGAGCTATGACGATGATGAACAATTCTCACCTCTATTGGAAAATGCTTGAATTGCAGTTGCAGAAATAGCAAGAATATGATTGAAGAGTGTGAGTACTGGTCCATCTGGGTCCTCCCCTGCTAAAAATGGCAATGGTAAAAAGGCTTTTCCAATTGGATTTGCCCATGGTACCCGTTTTGAGTCACCCCCAGTATGTAGCAGTAGCACCCGCATCCGTCCTATCAAGCCAACCATTGGATTAAACAGTGGTGGGCATGCCTCCTGCAAATCCAAAGAAAATACCTTCAACTTTCCTGGTGAGAGATGTTGAGTATATCCCAGAATCCCCCAGATTGACCTGTGAGTCCATGACTGGAACTCAAGTCCATTGGAAGCATGGTGACATTAAGTTGTGACTCCTTCTCAGGATGATTCTGCACTTACATGGAAATCTGAGGTTTCCAAATGCTTGGCGAGCCCTTGAAGAGCACAAAGGGTAGCTGCCCCAGAGCCAATCCTGTGGCCTTCTGGGTCTGGGATTGCAAGGACTACAGTGCCACTGGAAATTATTCCAGTCCTCTTGGCCCACTGAAGCTGCAACTGGAACAAGTCTGCTTGGGCTGGGCTGGCAGCGGTCAAGAGAATGGCATCCCATGTGGGGATGCGTGCAGGGAATGCCATAGAAAGACGAAGAACTCGCCATGCTTCTGACAAGTGGATCAATGGATCTTTGGTTGAGCTTTTGTAAGGGGCCATAGCTGCATTTGCTTTGACAGTACATATCATTGTCAGTTCCAGACCATATGAACAGAAAAACTGTAAAACACAAAAGCAGAGGAATAGCAATAAAGTGATACAAGTGAGATATGAGAGTGACAACTATAAAGCAATCTTTGATCCAGCTGAGAGCTAGTACAATTCATAGCTATAGCTGGAAGCAACATCAAAACAATCATGGAACACAACACACGTGACATGAAAGAAATGACAACTAAGGATCGGGAAGAAGTCAACTAATCAACCACCAAAATAAAAACCCTAAACCTGAGAGACATCTTTGAAAATTCTATTATTGCATGAAAATTTGATTGTAAGCAGACACAATCACATTTCAAGTTGAGGATTATGTATATTAAACAGTTGCAATCTGCAGAATGCCTACATACAAGAGCCAAAAGTAATCAACAAGAAAATCTTCAAGGAAAAGCGACAACCCTTTGGAAAATGTTTCAAAGATGGTATCAAGAAGAAGGAAAATCACTCAAGAAGTTGCACATGTAAGAGCTTTTTCCCGAATTCATTCCACTCAGGAGAATTATGTTCTATGAGCCATTTCTCATGCAAGAAACAGAAATATCTCTCGTGAGAATCAAGAAACCTCCATTCTCACAATTAAGAAAGTCAAAACAAGGTTAAAACGTCTACTTTATGTCAAAGAAAGACTTCCAGAAAAGAACTTACAAACTATGAACAAAGGACAATACAACAAAGATAAAACAAGAACAAGAAAACCAAAATATACTGACTTGCAGTATGAAAAACAGTGACAATCTTTCACTTGTTCAGCCACCATCAACAGTAGCATGTATAAGAGTGCATTCTCTATCACAACTTCATGACTTACTTCATCAGCTCCTTACCATGGACATAGGCCAGTGTAAACACTAACCTGTGTACTGAGTTTCTGTTGCAAGCCTGGAAGAAAACAACACAAGTAGAAGCACAAAAAGAAAAGACTTGAGGGGAAAAAACAAAACAAACACACAGAAAAGGAAGACAAAGGATAGAGAAACTGGCTACAGAGAAAAAACAGACCAAGTGGGCTTACAGGAAGCTTCACACTCATGAGACTCTATACAAAATCATTCAGAGTATGAATACTGCAAACGCTGACATTCTAAAAAGGATTTTTTCTTTATTGAACAACCCTCTAGTCCTCTTTAATAGAATCTTTAGAGGGTAGCCTTTATTCTTCAAAGGACAATAAGACTGACTGTCTAAGAAACAAAGAAATCTTTACAACTGCAAAGTCTCAGAAGCTTGTAAAGTTGACTATTGATAATGCCCAACTTAGCAGTAATAGAGATATTGGAACAAACATGAGGCATATGAATCATGTCAATGACTGCATACTCTAGTTGAGAACATTTATCACAGATGTCACAAGATATACCTTGAGGACTTTTGCTTCACAACTAGATCGAAGAAGTTAAAAGAGAAGCCTTTAGAAGTTCAATTTAACTCACAAGATGTTTTGGGGCATATGCCATCACCAAAAGAGTCTTTGTCTCTAGGTGCATAAAACTCTAAAAGTTTGGAAAGTTGGTGAACCTGAAGTTCAAGCTTTAAAGCTATGTAGAGTTTCAAACACGTTTATCTCTTGTTTATTCTTAAGCCATTAATACTTAAAGTTCAAAGTGGTGTCCTGTGAACCAACAAAAACTCAAAACAATGAAGTTAAAACATTTGATAGAATACTTTATTAATCAAAACTTTCATATGAGTTTTTAGATCTGTCAGGTGTATATTAGTGTATAGAGTTGAAAAATCAATCAATTGCAGTGAGGGTGGAGAAGCTTTGTCAACTTCCAATCTCGAAAGATTAAGGAATTTTGTTACATCCACTATTCATGTAGAGTCATTGAGAATCCAACTACCATCAAAAGGAACATGAGCCTTTCAAGAACATGAGCCTTTCTAAGAGTTTTGACACCCAAAAATCATTGACCAAACCAAAAATAGCTCTGTAGATAGAACTCAGAACATGAGACTTTTTGTGTTTTGACACCCAAAGATCATTGACTGTAGGAAAAATAAGATCATTGACAATGGGAAAAATAGCTTTGTAGATAGAACTGAGCCACTTAGAAACTTCAGTAAGGGAAGTAGAACTGGCTGCACAAATAAATTTCGGTTTAATTGCATTTTAAACAGAAGAAACAGAAAATCAAAAAACGATTGTTGATACGGAATCACGGGAATTGAATAATGTCTGGCAACTCAGAATCAGGGGAAATATTATTGGCAGACTAATAATGGAAAACAGGTTTGAAATTCACGGAGTTCAGATATCAAAATAACCTGTGAGGGACTCGCTCTGCTTCTAGAAAAAGCTTGTGGCAGGTTGAATGCTTAGTACTGTGGGAAGAGCCAAAAAAATCAAGACTCAAAACTGTACATGTCAGATCGAACTGCAACAACATTTTATCAAAACAGCAACATCAATATCAACCCAGATTTCGCACTCAGCAACAAGATCCAACTCTTGAAAAGCAATGCACAAAGGAACTGGCTACGCAATACAACAAGACATCAGAGTCAGATCACTGCCAAATTTACATTCTAAGAAAGCCAACCTTACGAAAACATCCTAGAGGATTAGAGCTACTAGAGCCATCCTCGGCACAAGAAGCCCCAAAAAAACCCCGAGGAAAATGCTTTTGATCAAAAGAATGAAAAACAAATCCCGAGGAAAGCGTTACAGCTACCGCATCCTATAATATGTTCTCGATGTTAGTGAGCCAACGTACCTGAAGAAGATGCGGCTGCTCGATCGAGAAATCGCAACACGCAACAAGCGAGCAAAAGTCTACAGCACCAAAAGCACAGAGAAAGAGTGTGCAAACCCCAACGACGACGTATCTATACAACGTACAATACGAAGTATGTTCATGAGATAAAAATACGTACAAATACGGGCAGACGATAGGTTATTAGAGGCGCACAAGTGCAAACTGCAAACCCCACATGCTACGTATCTAATCGTATACATTTCAATACGAAAAATATACAAATACGTCTTCTTCTCCGTCGGGCCCTGGTGTGTGTGTGTGAGGTTCTGTGCTTTGTGTGCGCGTGTTTCTACTGGCGACATTTCGCCAAAAAGAGAAATTAAAATGTGAAAACGAAGTAATTTTAGGGGTTTTTGATTGCCATAATTTCAAAAAACTAAGATTAAAATTGCCATATTTCTATGTTTGGTCCAAGTAAGTAGCCAAAAATATAGAAGGCTCGTTATTTCCTTCTGATTTCCCTATCTGTTTATATAGCGAAATTTGGCTAAATCTTCTCATGGATGATCTTCACTTTGGCTACATCACAAAATTGACCAGAAATACAATGTTGTGGTGTAGCAAATGTAGATGCTCCCTTATAGTCTATGGCCTTTGGTGTGCATTTTTTATTGAGTGTTGGAAAATGTTTATTAATGCTCTCTTTGTTGTTCAAGCAATTTCTTTGTTGTATTAATGGAAAGAAAATAATATGAATGATAATGAGACTTCACTTTCCATAGCTAGTTACCTCACATCGAACTTGGAAACACACACACACACACACACACACATCTATATAATAGTTGTGCCAAATCCTTTTTCAACATAAAATTGATAGCTTTGAGTCATGGCCAATAGTGAAGTGGACTTTCTTAAATGCACACTATGTATATTAAAAAGCAATGGTAGAAAGCCCTCATTAATATAATTTCACAAATCAGTGACAAAAAGGCATACACCTTCAAAATGATTTGTTTTGAACTAACAATTGGCTTGTGGTTTACTAGAATGGAACAACATAGAAGAAGGAAATGTACATGGAATGGGCTTACTACTATTGTAAAACCTTCCTACATTTTCTTTTAGTGTAAATGGAAGTAACTTTACTTTGTGTAGGTCAAACCATCTGATTTGGAGGGTTCTTTTGGTTGAATGGAGGGCAAGATGAAAAATGTAATGCCCACTATATGTGCAAAAGAGTTTTCTATATACCCTTTGTAGTCCATATCCAAAGTGGTGAAGTGCAGGCAATAATAATAATTTTATATACATTGCAAAATCACATGGAAATGGATTAAGGTCAAGCTTCTATGGGGATTGAGGCAATGGAGGTATCACATGTTTTGCCAACACTCCTGTTGCTACCATTGCCAGAGCCAATTGTCTTGTCTTCGACTTCTCCCAACAAGAAGAACAAAAGTAGTTTCTGACCAATCGTGTGAACAGACTATGTCTCCTTTGGGGTAGACCTTCTTGCCAGCAATGGAGTATTCTTATGGGCGTAACCTGGAACGAAGTTAATTAATCTTCCTAGAGAAATTTTCGATGTTCTATATTTTTTTGCTTTTTGTCACGAATTTTATTTTAACCAAAGCTTGAGTTTTAGGTTTTAAAAAAAGGCTTTGGAGATGGTTGCTATGAATTTGGGGTTATTGCAAATGGTGTCATGCATTTTCTCTTCTTCTCATTATGGAGTTCAAATTCAAAAGAGGAAAGTTTGAAATTTCATCATAGAAAATGTCAATGGCAGACAAATGTGGAACAACAAAGTGTTGGTCTAAATTGTCGCAACCCTAACCTTAGGCTTGCAACCAAAGCAAGGACTTGCAAGGGTGCAGGCCAAAAATGGAGCCCGAGAGTTGCATTTCATGCTTTAAGGAGTGTGGGAAAATGTGAGGGAATGAACCTCCACACTCCCAAATGAACTCCCACATTGGGAATTGGAGTCCTGATGGACTCCCAAATTTTCAGAAAGTGACTACAGGGGTCAAAATTCATTGGATTGAAACATTCTTTATATCATTGGAAAGCTCTTGGATGTAGATGTCTAAAATGGGCTAGCTTGACCCATTTGAGTAATTAAAACAAAAGTTATGGCCAAAAGAAGGGCCGAGAGTCAAATTGCCAACTTGACTCCCAACCACTAGAAGTTAGAAATCGCCCTGATTTCCTTGCGTGTAGGTGGTGTGCAACATACCGTTGGAAAGTTCTTGATGAGGGCTACAACTTTGCTTTAGATCTCACCTCAATCAGAAGTTTGCACACAATGTTATGCGCCTCCAAAATTACGGGAATCCCAATTTTGGGAATTTTGGGACTGCCACTTGGGAGTCCTTGGACAAAATGCCATTTGGGTGGTAGCCCCGTGACCAAGCATAGAGTATACTATAAGGGGGAAGGTGGTGGTTTCCCCCAAGTCCGAACTGTGGTGAATCTTGTGAGTCCGTGTTTGCCCATGGTTCGTTTGTGCACCAAAAGTGTTCAAATTACGCACTAACCAACTTGTTTTTTTGTTTTGTGTAGGTTCGTGTGAATAATTGATGTTTGTCACTCTTCCTAGTTTCCATCTTGGAGCTGCAAAACGCCCCTCTACCCCCAAAGTGCTGTGAACCAGGGAACGTGACCCAACTCCTTACTCTTCCACTGTTTTCACCTTAGATTTACATTTGAGTCTATCAAAAAACTTGGGAGTGCATCATAAATCCTTTCAAGTTATATGATCATTGCAAAAACAACCCAGGTTCTTTTGTCACATTGAGGTACTTAGTTGAACATTCTTTAGGTTTAACAAGCAAGCAAGACTTGGGAAAAATCATGTTGCCACAACAACGATAACATCAATAAAAAACACTTTCATGAAACAAACAAAAATGGCGATAACAAATTTGCACAACGTGATGATTTGTGCATGTAAAAAATGATCTATTATAGTTAATTAACTAACTAGTTGTAATGGGCATTAAAGGTTTGTGGTGGAGTTGGTGATAGTGATGGAACCCTTGTAAGGCTAACGTACGAGCAAGTGGGAGCTCTCCACAACATGCACACAGGATGACAATCAAGGAAGGAAAAGCATCATGAGTTTGTTTCACCAAACCTGGGTACAAAGACTTGGATTTGGGGGGAATTAATGTTTCGCCATTTAAGAATGGTTGTGGAATATTTAAAACTACCTCATGATAATTGAAAAGGATTTGTCGAAGCTTATGGTTGAGAACATTGGAAAAGGTTTTATAATAGTTATTTATTTATTTTTTTGGGCTTATGGATTTTCTTAGGGTAGGTGAATTTCTTCATATAGGCCCTACTTCTTTTGGCTTTTGGGCCTCCCCCATTTCCATTCCAGGCATTGTTATTTATGTGCACAATTAGTGTGTTTCTTATTAGTCCTTTGAGAATAGGTGTGATGAATGCGAACATTAAACATCATCTTTCAATAAATGGAATTCATCCATAATGTTCATCCATAACTCATAGTTAAATTTTAATTAACTTTTAGTTAAGAACCAGTTAAGTTTTAATTAAGTCGTAATTAACTTTTAATTAATTCCTAAAGTTTTAATTAATTTTTAATTAACTCCAAATTAATTTTTAATTATTTCCTAACTAAATCCCAATTAAATTATAGTTAACTCATCAATAAGTTTTAGTTAACTTTTAAATAATTCTTAATTAAGTCCTAGTTATCTCTAGTTAATTCTTAATTAACTCCTAATTAAATCCAAATTAACCTTTAGTTAAGTTTTAGTTAATTCATAGTTGATTCCCAATTAAAAAGGTTCCCAAAAAACTTTTCTACTTGATGCACACACAAAGGCTTCCTTGAAAGCTTCTTTGAACTAGGTCCCCAAAAGGGTATAAATAGAAATAGGACCCCTCATTTCCTTCAATTTGTTCAACATTAATATTAGGCACAATCTTGCACCATAGTTTTGTCATGTTCTTTTCATTTCATGTTTGGATATGTTAGCATAATAAAGATTTGTTTTCATGTTTGTTTTGCACAACTCGTGATCTTATTCATAGTTCTTGTGTTCTTGTTTTTGAATCACATAATCTTGTTTTGTTCCTTGTTTGGAAGTTAGATTTAAACCTTTCCTTTAGCTTTTGTTGTCGTGGTTTTTTGTGTCTTTGATAGTTTGAACAAACTCCATGAAATTTACATGTATTTTTGCGTCTGTAAGTCATTTAAGAATTATATTTCTTTTAGAGTTGAATGTAGATTACCTTTTTTCTTCAAAGGAAAATTTTTCAAAAAATCACAGATTACCCACCTCTTATTGGTGTCATATTTCACAATGTTCATGATGTTTACATCCACAGAAGAAGTCCTTGCTATCTTTAGGAATCTTGAATAGGAAAATCAAACACTTCATGAATCTATTGTTCATATGCAAACCAATCAAGCTTTGACCTCCTTGGGATGCATTTCAACAACACAACCCCAACCAAAGGAGGCACGGATCAACCAACCTAACAAGTTTATTGGCACACGTTCAAAGTTTCGAAGTTTTGTCAACCAAATGTGTTTGGTCATCCAACTTCATCCTCATCGGTATCCAAATGGCCCAATTCAAAGTTGGACTCATTGGCATTTTATTGTCAAGCACAACCTTTGCTTGGTTCACACCCTTGTTGGAGCATTAATCACCCTTGCTCAACAACTTTGAAGCATTTATTGAAAAATTCAATGCCACCTTTGGAGATTTAGACAAAAAACACATGTCTAAAATCAAAATATGATTTCTTTGTCAAAAATCACCTTTAGTTGTGGTATATGCATCGAAATTTAGACAATTGGCTTGCGATATTTCATGGGGTAACGTTCATAAGTCAATTCCAGTTTGGGTTATGAAGTGATGCAAAGGATTTATTATTCACCTTACTAAACCCTTCAACATTAAATCAAGCCATTGCATAAGCTATTCAATGTGACAACAAATTTTTTAAACGTCAACAAGAAAGATGCCATGAACCCACATTAACAACATAAAAGAGTTTTGTACCATTGATAACACAAAGGAGTTTTTGACGCACTCCCAAGTCCTTGGTTAGTCCCAAATTGGGACCAACTTGCTCCAGTTGCGGAATTGGGAAGGACTTGGGGCACGCTCCCAGCTTCCAGCACTAAAGGGGGGTAAGAAGGCCGTGCTAAAAGTTCCGGGATTAGACTGGGAGGAAGGACAAGCTACTTAGTTATTCGGTCCTGCATCCAAAACCAACCAAGAAGTTGGTTAGAATTCATTCTGCACCCTTTTAGTGTTGGGACAAGCCACGGGTAACCTTGGACTCACTTGATTCACCATGGCCCGGATTCGGGGGAAGCCACCACCTTCCCCCATATAGTATTCTCTGCAACTCTCCGCTGCACTTGCATCCAAATGGCTCTTTTTCCCGGGACTCCCAAAATGGAGTCCCAAAACTATCCCGGTTTGGACTCCCGGGACTTTGGGTGTTCATAATTTCTCGCCCCAAGCTCGGATCGGGACGAGGTCTAAACCAAAGTTGTAGCTCTCCTTGAGAGCTTTCCAACGGTGTGTCGCACTTTGCCTGCACTCATCAGAATTGGGTCGATTCCCAACTTTTAGTGGTCGGGAGTCAAATTGCCAGTTTGACTCCCGACCTTTCTTTTGACCATAACTTGTGCTGAAGATGTCCAAATGGCTTATGTGAGGCCATTTTGGACATTTGCACTTCAAGAACTTTCCATTGGTATAAAGAACGCCTCAGTGCGAGATGTTTTGACCCCTGCAATTGCGCTCTGAGTTTTCGGGAGTCCTGGAGGACTCTCAAGTCCCATTTTCGGGAGTGTGAGTAGTGACTTCACACTTTCCTCAAAGTGGGGTTGCGATAGTTTTCCACCTATAATGTTAGCCCAACCTTTAACAATTTTGCTAAAAGATGACCCCATGCAAATTGACTAAACAATATTCAAACCCCTTAGGGAGTAAGAAAAACAACACCAAAGTAAAAATAAATCTTTGTTTGTATTGTGGAAAACCAAGTCATGTTGTTCGCATGCAGCATGCACCATTTCTGTTACCAATCCACAACCAGAGGAGTTGGAAAACAAGCATGGACCCAATTTCAATAAGGACCATGAAGTTGGACTTTGATGCATCATGTAATGAGAATGGTTCCAACCTATTTTTAGACCCAACACCATGTTTACCGGTACTAATCATCGTCAATTGTAGTAAGCTTATGATGATGAAGGCCTAAACACTTTTTGATTTTAGCACATCAGCATGTTTTATGGACAAGGATTTGGTCCAACAATGTAAGTTGGTTCTAATGGAAAAAAACACACCAATGCCAGTTGAGGTCATTGATGGCGAAACTTTTCATCAAAACCAGTTGCCCATGAAACCAAGCCATTAGATGTTACCATCGGTTCCCACACTAACAAGATTGTTTTCAATGTCATTTCATCTCCAAAAAATCATGTCATCATTGGATTGTTTTGGTTTGTTTTACATAATCCACGAGTGGATTAGCATATGAGAAGTCTCCATTTTGAAACACCACATCACGAGGCTTTAGAGTGTGAAACTCTCATCAAAAGCATGCAAAATTTGAAGCAGCAAGGAGACTTTAGTGGTATAAGAAGGCTTAAGTGCCCCAAGTTTTTGTTCGTTAGAACAAAAGTTTTCATGAAAGCTACCACAAGAAGAGATACCACCTACGAATAACAACATGCCATGATTCTTAAACCTAAACATCTTCGACTTTATGCATTGTTGGTAATTCTTGACAAATTTGTGAAAATTTGAAAAAAGACCCTATTACTATTGGCATCCAACGTCAATTGAAGAACCATCATTAGGTCCAAGATTTTTTGAATGATTATGTTAAGTTCGAGTTTCAAGATGGTCTACTTTATTGTGATGGTCTTTTGTATGTTCCTAATGGCCCCTATGTGACTTCAAATTCTCCATGCTAGGCACAATGCTTTGGTTGCAAGCCATTTTGGATTAAACAAAACCATGGAGTTAGTGTCTCGAGATTATCAGTGGCCATAGTTTAGAAATCATGTGAAGGAATTTGTCGAATCTTGTGATGTTTGTGCTTAAACAAAGAATCCTCATCATCACCCTTATGGTCTCCTTTAACCATTACTAATCCCTACATCCCTGTGGTTTTCAATTTCCATAGATTTCATCACAGACCTTCCACCTTTTAGTTCCTATGATTCCATCTTGGTGGTGGTGGATTGTTTGACGAAGATGGTTCATTTCATTCCATGTACCAAAACAATAACTGGTGAAAGAACATCCGAGTTATCTTTTTAATCATGTTTTTCGATATCATGGTCTTCTTGAAAATATCATTTCTGATTATGGGCTTTAATTTGCATCCAAGTTTTGGAAGTGATTCTTTGAGCTTTTAGGTGTGAAAATGAAGTTGTCATCAGCTTTCCACCCCTATACGGATGGGCAAATAAAATGGGTCAATCAAGTCTTGGAACAATATTTACAATGCATAACCAATTATCATCAAGATAATTGGTTAGAACTTTTGGCCATGGCAAAGTTTGCTTATAATAACACAATGCATTCATTAACCCAACAAACGTTTTTTTTACAAATCATGGTTTGTACCCCAAGTTTGACATTCAAGGTGTGCACAAAGTTGTGAATCCACTAGTTGGGGATTGAACCATGTGGTTAACGGACGTTCGAGCTCAACTTGTATCTAACTTTGAAGAAACACAAAGGTGATATAAGGAAAATGTTGATGAACATCAAAAAGAACAACCCAATTTCAAGGTCAGGGACTAGGTTTAGCTTCGACGATAACATATCAAAACAACAAGGCCATCAAAAAAGTCAGATCATCAAAGGCTAGGTCCATTCCTCATTATAAAACAAATTAATGTTGTGGTTTTCCAACTTAAACTTTCAAGTTCTATGAAAATTCATCCTTTGTTTCATGTTTCCTTATTGGAACCTTACCATGCATCTACCATTCTAGGAAGAATCCATGATCCCCTTCCAATTATTGAAGTCGATGGTGAACATGAATATGAAGTGGAAAACATTTTAAATTCAAGGATCTTTAATCGTCAACTCCAATGTCTTGTTCCTTGGCATGGGTATGATGTGAACAAACACACTTGGGAATTGATCAAAAACCTATCAAATGCCATGGAAAAGGTGCATGAGTTTCATTGACAATATCCAAACAAGCCCAAGTCTGTTCTTTGTGGAATTTATCGCTAAAAGGGGAGGTGATGTGATGAATGCAAACATTAAACACCATCTTCCAATAGATGGAATTCATCCATAATGCTCATCCATAACTCGTAGCTAAGTTTTAATTAATTGGAATTTAACTCATAGTTAAGTCCTAGTTAACTTTTAGTTAAGTCCCAATTAAATCCTAGTTAAATCCCAATCAAGTTTTAGATAAGTCCTAATTAAGTCCTAATTAACTCCAAATTAACTTTTAATTAAGTCCCAGTTAAATTTTAGTTAATTCATTAATAAGTTTTAATTTACTTTTAGTTAAGTCCTAGTTGATTCCTAATTAAATTCAAGTTAACTTTCAATTAAGTTTCAATGAACTCATAGTCAATTCCCAGTTACAAAGGTTCTCAAGAAGCTTCCTTACTTGATGCACACATAGAGGCCTTCTTGGAAGCTTCTTTGAACTAGGTCCCCAAAGGGGTACAAATAGGAGTAAGACCCCTCATTTTCTTCAATATGTTCAACACTAGTCTTAGGCACGATCTTACACCATAATCTTGTCATGTTATTTTCATGTTCATGTTTGCATATGTTGGCATAATAAAGATTTGTTTTCACATTTTTTTTGCATATCTTATGTTCTTGTTTTTTATTCTTGTGTTTTTATTTTTGAATCGCATAATCTTGTCTTGTTCCTTGTTTGGAAGTTAGACTTAGACCTTTCCTTTAATTTTTATTCTTATGGTTCTTTGTGTCCTTGATAATAGGAGGGGGGCACTTTGTTCCTACAACATGGTATGGCTTGTCACCAAAGGCATTGTTAGGTTTTTCAAGTTTTACATTCCAATATCACCCCTAGCTCCTTGATCACCCTTCCAACCCTTTTCCCCTTGCAACAAATTAGGCTTTAGATTCTAACGTTGGATCCCTTTATTACCTTCCATTTGGGTTTTTTTAATTTCAACTATACATATACATTCCTTTTATTTTGAGTTGAATGGTGTAGATAAATATTCGCCTTCCTCTAAACCAACTTGCCCAAGACTCGTTTGATGTGTTTACTTAGCACCTATTCATGTTGCTCCCTCAATGATGTTTTATCCTTCATCCTCATGGTGGAATAATTAAGCATAAAGAAACCAAGGCGCGTTGTTGACAATTTTAATTTAAGGACTATGAGGAACTTAAAACAAAACATATTTTTCGAAAGTGTGTGCCTACAATAGCTTTATTTTCGGATTGGGCTATGTTCACAACCCTACGTCTTCTAGTTTTTGCTTTTGTTGCGCCCCCTGCACATTTTTAAAAATGAAGCCTAGCCCTCATGTGTGCCAGGGAGTTTGCACATGAAGCTAAAGCTTTTGCCTTTCTTGTTTTGGCTTTAAAATCATCAAAGACGATTTGCATTTTGCAAGCTTTACATCCTTCAAATTTGGATTCCCCTTGTTCAAATTCCTTGATAGATTTTCAACATGACACAAGTGTGAAGCTTTCCATGAATTCTTTTAGGTCAGTTTTTTTGTGCATCCCATTTGTCAACATGTAGTTCAATGAACATGATTTTTGAGCATTTTTGAAATTCTTTTGACCCCAAGATTCAATTAGTGGTTTCATTCGGCTTCATCAGTTGAGTTTCCATTGACCATGGGCCACATCCCACAATTCATGGCCTACATTCTTAGTGTTGCTAGGCTTTTGGTTTTGGCCAAGCCTTCAAGAAACATCTAGTTAATTGTAGTGAGTGAAACATTTTATTAGTTAATAAGGTTTTATGTATGCATTTTCATAATGTGTTCTCTTCTCACATGTCATCACATCAACTTGGCATGGTAGTTAAGGATGGATGTGAAGTAGTCGTCCATGGTATTCGATCTGCTTTGGATCTCCACCTTGATTGGGTTATGCTTTAGGTGGATGTAACGAACACTTTCAGCACCATCTCGTGTAAGGCCATCTTCCAAAAGCTTCAAGCAACAAAAGGCTAGTTATAGTAATTTTTTCCATTTGTTCATTCTTTTTATGCTTTTCAATTTCCTTTGTTTTTAAATCATCTTTCCCTTTGGGAAATCTATGGGCATGCATTAAGGTGATTTCTTTATTGGGTTTCTTTTTGTGCTCGCTCATTTTTGTGTTTTGCATTATTCTTTGAACTTTTTTTTCTTGTCTTTTCTTTTATTTGGCTGATGACACCCATATCCTCGACCTTGCTCATATTGTTCCCCCCTTTTTTTTTATCATTTTTGTCTTCCAGTTGGTTTTTGTAGGGTTAGCCATTCAACTTCACAAGTGCTCGACCTAGGCCCTTTCTGGCTTACTTCATGAGTTCACCTTCCTAGTTGATTTTTGTTGCCATATTGACAACATTAGAATCTTTAATGTCCTTTTTGGTTTCGAATCATTTTTCTCATCCTTTTTGCAAGAGGATTTGGATGAATATGTTCGTTATGCTAATGCATTTATGAGGTTAGGGGAAGGATCCTCTTTTATTATTTCATTCAAAAAATTCCTATTTATTTTGTTGTTTTTCCCCTCTTTTGAATTTTTGAAGCTAACTTGTTGCTTTTGATTTATTTTTGTCGGGAATTTTTGAAATGTTTTTGGGCCTAGGTTTTTTTGAGAGTCTTCAACTTCTTTTAATTCAATAAAAAGTTTGTTTCCCCATCTTTAGTGGAGGGTTAAACCTCATTTCTACATATGACATTACTTCAATGTTTTATAAGGAATTAGGCTTTAGTTCCCACCATCATTTCGTTAAAAATTTTATTGCACTCTTGCCCATTCTTATTAAAGGCAATGAGAATGAACTTGAGACGTTCATTATCTTTCTAGGCCCATTTGAAGTTAGTGTGGGAGTTTCTTCCCCCAATAGTAGCGACATGTGTACCCCTTTTGAATAGTTGGCATAAAAAGGAACATATCAAGTTTAGGAAAATATTTTAGAAAGATTACATGACCATTACTTTTTTAACATCATCTTTGATTTGGCTTTTAATTTGCATCAACCATGCTTGAAATCTTGTGTGGATCCAAGTGTGAATGCTTGGTTTTGTGCTTGCCCAACGATTTTTTTAAATTATTGACTTCAAAGGTTTTTTTCACTATGTTGCGCATTTAGTTGGGCCTCCCTCATCCCTTAGCCCTTGGTTTATCATATTATATTTGTGGTCAACCTTTGGACCTTATGGGGATCCACTTTCTTTGATGTGCTCGTGGTGGGGAGAGGACGACTTCCTATGATGTTATGCAACATGTTTTTGCATCTATTGTGAAGGATGTGAGATTTCATGTTTTACATGAACAAACTCACATTTTTCCACCACCTACTTTTTGCTCTATGCATCAATGGGTCAACATTGTGGTTTTGGTGAATGACGTTTAGACATTGATTACCATTGTCATCATTGGGCCCACTGGAACAAATTTGATTTCACAAGCAACTTTATTTCATGGGCTTATTGTTACAATTGCAACTCAGTTCAAAGAAGCCTTTTATCATGATTAATACCCAGTAGATCAGTTTCTTCCTTTAACCATAGAGGTCTTTGGGTGTTTGCATAAATAGGGCCAACAATTTTTCCATCAATGTGTCAACATGACATAGAACACAAAAAGCTTTGGAGGCATTGCTCTTTGGATTCAATTTTGTGTTCATTTTACAAGCAAAGGGTGTGGATGGCATCACAACAAGTGTACATAACTTTCACTTTGAGGCATGATGTTAATGAAAAAGAAGGTTCTTCTAGGCTAAGTGTTTTTTTGAATGTTCCTTGCATTATCTTATATGTTCCTTGCAACTTGGGGGGTTTGAGTACTTGATTCATTCATGTTTCCATTGCAGTCTGCACCCATTGGACATTTCTTCTTTTTGCTTGGACATGAATGCTTCCATCTTGTACTGTTTTCTCACCTTTTTTTGGTGCTTTGTTTCATTGACAATTGGCAGATTTTCATTGAATAGAATCATCCCTTTAGTCTACTAATACAATATAGAAACAAATATTTATAGTCGAGAAGATCCAATATTATTTGAGACACAAGATTCCCAAGGAGTCGATGGCAAGAGTTGCTCCTCAACTACCCACAAGCCAATTGAACCACAAAGAATGCAATCACTACTGGCTCATGCAAACCAAATGTTTGCAAAGTAACTTCGTTGATATCCATGCGTATCTTGATTACCAACGTGGTAGTCTCCAAAGCTGAAAGTAATGATCCATCAATACAACCTGAGAAGAGGGTGAAGCCAAGCTGATGCAAAGAATGATTGCCAAAGCTTCAAATTCTCTTGCCTTCCAACAAACGAGAGACATTTACAAGGAGCTTATCACAATAGTCATAACTGAATTTAAAAAGGAGACACATCTGTGGTACTTATTAAAAGCCATAAGAACATGACAAACTAGTTTAAAAGTATGACACAAAAGTTTACAGTGGAAACTCATAACCACAAAACACTTTATGAACATAACATAAGAAGGGGAAATTGATAATGAAGAAAAAACTCACAAATTGAACTGTTTTGAAAGAAGTACAGAAGGACCCAGAATCACTAGAGGTTTGAGGAAAGATAACTACCAAATTTCTTAAGGACAACTCGAAACAACCCTAGAAAACCAGAAAACAAGAAAAAGAAACAAAACAAAGGAAGCATCAGAAAAGACAAAAGATGAATTTCTGTTAGAACTGCTAGAATTTCTCACAATGTAGATTTGGTCACCCACTGCACTACTGTAAACATCTTGGTTCCGGTGCCATGTCCATAGTGCATGGGTTGAATTCACCACCTGAGTTTCATATCACATCCAACCTGATGTGTCAAGAGCTCTTATAGACACATGCCAAGCACTAGCTCAAAAACTAATCACTGGGCCACATAAATCATACAGTTGACCAGTGTAACAAATCATTCCCAAATCTAGCATGGGAAGGAAACCAGTATTGCAGCAGGTAGCCCAGTAGTCCAGCACAAAGGAGAGTTGAAGTCTTTCTTACCTGCAAAATGCCATGGCCGAAGCTACTTTCCCGAAATGCACTCCACTCAGGTTGCTGGTTCCAGCAGAACTTGCCAGCAGCTGGTCCTGATGAGAAATTGAAGGGGCAAATTCCACCAATTTCAGGTTTGTTGGCATCAGGGCTGGGGCACTGGCCTACATCATCAGCATGTGAAATCTCAATCTGCTCAATATTGCCACCATCTCCCACAGTTATATATACAGGACCACTTGCATCTAGGGTGTAATTGTAGACCCGATTGCATCGCTCATATGCATGTACCTGTCATATTCAAACCATTGATCAAAAGTAGATAGATACAGCCAATTCATTTGCATCCTTCAGTTGGCGCATTACACAATCTCTTTCTTAGGATATCTGGGCACTACCATGTTAAGAGATTGCCTGAAATTTGCAAGATGTTAAGGTAACAGTACAACATCATCAGACTAATGATCTCCCTTCTTCCACAAGTCCACATGTCCCTGGAACTCATTAGTTAAATGGTGTGTTTGTGCATCTTGTATTTACTACACACTTGTAGTTTCCCTTTAATCATTCTTTTATCTTCAGACCAGATTTTCCAATGGGAACCTGGACAATAATTTATCCTTAGAACATCCTAGTTTATATGTTTCAAGTTTCTAGATACTTGTGGCAGTATCCTTTAGTTCAGTAGGTTTCTGAGCTGTTGACTGGATTAAAATCATCTGATCTTTTGATCTTTCTTTTCTTTGCTTTATTTTCTCAGTGCCTGCTGTTGCACTATGCTATAACCAAGTGAACGGAGGTAACACTTACATGACCAGAGAAAACAACATCCACTCCATATGAATACAAGAGATCCTCCATTTGCAGCCTCATGCACTCCACTTCCCGATAGTGTGAGCTATAGCTGTTGTACCATGGAGGATGCCATGTTGCAACAAGCCATGGAGTCACAGAGCGATCAACTTTGGCCAAGTCCTGTAGCAGCCAGTTGTATTGTATTCCTGCTCCCAGGATCCCAGCTCATGTTCATCATCCTCTTTCAGCCTCCAGCAAATTCCATCTCTTGTTGTCATGCAAATTACCTGATTTCTAAACAACAGCCTTGCTTCCACATGAGGCTTGCAAACATGAAATACTTTTAGTGACCATATTATGACTTGGTAGTTGCAGCATTGAAGTCTACATGCAGTTCAATACATAAAGTTATGTACAGTTTTCTGGATTTTCTGGCCTTCTTCACTACTGAAGGATCTCACAATATGGACACCTGAAATGGCTTTCCTAATATGAGTTTATTACAAACCTGGAAAATCCAAGTTTGGGGTCACCTGTCCTGTTGTAGTCAACATAGGCGCCAAGCATGATGAAGTGAATACCACCAGCAGTAAATGAGTAGTACAGATTGTTGTTTGATGCACTCTCTTCTGCAGGAACTGAAAAGCGTGACTTATACGAAACAAATGTGGCTCCTCCTACTTGAGTCTCAATCTCATGATTCCCTTCGATCACCATCATGGGCACTGTTGTTGTCAATGGCTGCATGAATCTGCATCCTTGGAGCAGAACAGCTAAGAAGTAGCTTGGAAAAAAACTTGGGATCTCTTGTGATCAAGATCCTTCACTTTGAGCAACTTATCTCCTAAGATAATAAATCTGATACTGCAGACCGACTGTTCTCAGAGTTGAAAAGCTTGAAAACAAACCTTAGCCAGAATAAAGAAATTACCTGCCCCAGTTATCCCAGTGAGGCTGGTATGTCTCATGGGTTGGTGCTGTAGGAAATGAGCATGAATAGCATGCAGCACTTTCACCAGTTGTCAAGTAATTATTGGCATAGCTCAAGTCTCCAACCAATAAAAGCAATGAAGGGTTATTGAGTATGATGTGATCAAGTGTGGTACTTGAGTTGTATGTAAGCCCTAGATCTCCTAAAATTGCAATGCTACTTGGATAGGAATCAGGACCAGGGAGAGGGAGCATTGTAAAATTGTACTCCTCACTCATCTCACCCTGGGAAGGATCTCCACATTTGTAGAAGTATTTTGTGTTGGGAGTCAGACCTGAAAATGAAAGGGTGGGAAACACAACAGAAGAGATCAGAATTCTGATATCATATTACCAAGTGATGACAAGTGCCACACTGTTATGTTCAATTGACCCTGAGTTTGGCTCATATGTCTTGACATGAGTATCTGATGTGCCCACTGAAGTTTTTTCATACCATTGGAAAGTCTGACAGAGAATTAGGTCTAAGAAGTTTTGTAAGCATATATATGGCCCACAAATTCCACCTAGAGATCATCAAAAGTAGCTTGTGCTTGCTCGCAATAATGTATTGTTCCACATAGTATCATGTCACTGAAAGCAACCTGATACTCGCCATAGCTGGATTGAGAATCAACATAATTGATTTTAACTGTCTGTTCAATAACTAAAAAGTTTGCAAGTTGGGAGGCAGCAGAACCTGTGAGATGAACATGGTGGATAATGCCAGAGGTATAATTGAGGAGCCCTGGGAAAGGATACAGCTGGTTGTATACAAGGGATGTACCCACAGCTGAAAGGCTGTAGTTTCCTGACATTGTTCCATACTGCACCACACTAGCCACAGTAGTAGGGTCCAAGGGGACAACCTGCGGGGCAAGTTGAGCATTTCCTGCCATCCAAACATCAAGCTTAATTGACTCATGCGCCTTTTTTTATCCCACATTCTCACAAGTGTGGATGTACATTTTATGTCACAGAAATCTATCCATCTTTCCCCAAAAGCACTGAAAGGAGAAGATTCTGAGGGCCCTTGGAGTGAGGCACCTAATGCCAGCTAACAGTATTTCAAAGCTGGTAGATACACCCTCTATCCTGCATGCTTTGTACAAACCCTAACCCTTTTTCCTCACCAAAATGGTCCTGAACTAGACAGCCGGTGCAATAATGCCAGAGATTCTCCTTGTAAAAAGACTCCAATGTCTTTGCGGCTTCGATGCACAAACAGAAAGGGAAGGAAAGGATAGGCAAAACATGCCTGTAATCCACGTAATCCACATAGCATCTGGCGTTGAAAGTGCCAAAGCAATCTGTTCAGGATAATTCCCCGTGACTTGCTTCACGATTCGAGAATCATTTTGCGGCAAATCGCTGCTCCCATGTCGCAAAGATGGATCAAACTGTACCGTCACAGGCTGAAACGGACCTTCCAATGTCGTAGGAATGCTTGCGACAGCGATTCCTACAGCCATTATCCAAATCAATGAAGAAAGCCACCAGCTGGATGCCATCGCTCTTCAACCTTTGCAGATTCTTCTCTAATAATCATTCCCTACACGCGCCAGCCACCCCGGATGCGTTTGTCCCCTCTCTCATTTCAAGACAATCGTTGTCTCAATAGAAAAACAACGAAAGCATATAAGAAAATCTGAGACGAACCAAAGACGACAAATACCTGCTAAGAAATTCTAGATATTACTACAACACTTGACATTATTATAATGTGCCGAGTCCGACCGTAACTTGGAGTACACTCTCCACTGCAACACGACGCAAAGTACAAACCGGTATCAATACGTGTTGGAATATACTCCAGATGCGAGGATATTCATGTGGAACATATTCCGGCGATGACAACGACAACCGCAAAGGAGCAACAAATCAATCGATCGATGGTAACAAAAACGCAATGGAAACAAATGCAAACATCGCAAGTGTCGTTAATAAAATCGAAGCTCATTTCGATGTAAAGGACTTATGCATTATCGGATCTATTCTCAATCCTGAACAAATCGATCATAACAACGCAACCAAAGCAAAGCCAAGAAAAAGCATCGGGCGTTGTCGTTTGATAGAAATCGAAGCTCGTTTCGATATATACCTCTCTAAACCTATGATGCATGAGATCCATTGGTGTTGTTATATGCACCGAAACACTTTGTTTCAGTATCGAAACAAAGAAGTTCTCCGAGTTCCATTAGAAATCAATGGTTTCAACTCGGTCCATTGAAAGCAAATCAGAGATAACTTACCGCAGCGCAGAGCGAAGAACGATGTCGAGTGCGCACTTGGCGTCTGCAGCTGACGAGAAGCTTTTGTAATCGAGTCGGAGTGGGGCGGGCTTTGCAGTCACGGCTCCTGCAGACCAGCCTTGTTTTTTTGGCCCGCTGAATATAGCCAAAACGCTTTAGTAAACTTTATAAATCCTAAATTCATGTGCTTGTTGAGGTTTTCAATAGCCGTAATTCAACCAAAATTTGAGAAAAAAATCGCCAGATTTATATAAACAGTTCAAGTAGGTAGCCAAAAAATATAGATAGATGTTTTAAAGAATTACTTTCATATGTTTTAGCTTGTATCCAAATCTGGCTAAATCATCCTGTGAATCATCGCCACTTTGGCTATAACACAAAATAGCCTAAAAAAATGGTCCAGGCTCCATAGTCCGGAAATTGCTGCTACAGAATTCATGGCCCTCACATTAAAATTCCCCTAGTTTGTTTAATGCTGTCAGTACAAGAGTAATGCTGCAATTATTTGCCTCCAGACTGCACTTTGCCCCCATCTTTTGGCCTTGCCTATTACCAAAGCAAGGACATTGTGTTTAGATTCATTATAGAGTATTGTAAGTCTCCTAATTCTTAAGGGGAAAAAGAATACTTAAATTAATAACTTCATTTCATTGTGGCACATTTCAAGTGGTCGTAAGGTTACTTCAAACTTGGAACACCCACTAAGTCAGAGCTAAAATAAAAGCCCGACTAAAATATGGAGGAAAGAGGCATCCATCCACTCATTCATCCATTCATCCCAAGGTTGAGGAACCCTAGAAACCTTATAAGAGACGGACAGGGTTTGTAAGGGCTCTGTTGAACCCGGTTCCGGTTTTCAAAGCTTTCAGAACCAGAGAACTATGGGTTGGGGGATTTCTTTTTTAAAAAATCAGAATCCAAAAAATTATAAGACTGGATTATTTTTTTCCTATTAGAAGAAAGGATATTTTAAACCATTAATTTTTAGAAAATTTTAAAATCATCTAAAACCGTCTGTGCCTTGCAGGCACGGGTTACCACTAGTCTATTGAAAACGGATAACTCCAAAAATCGAAGGGTCCAGATTTGTTTATTGGGGAGGGTCGGCAAAGCGTGCCAACCCTGAATGGGTTCCAAAAATAGTGCCGGCCATATGTCTTGATAGTCCATACGGCACGAATCGTAAAGACTCGCGTGGTACAATTAACCAACCGACCC